>WLWG01000005.1_pt1 | contig 303974 bp, 341 predicted proteins | sample 6712871 | NCBI WGS metagenome assembly WLWG01 (sample SAMN12718693, study PRJNA515312) | sponge metagenome | isolation source: marine sponge | host: Mycale hentscheli | place: New Zealand: South Island, Marlborough, Capsize Point | collected 2003-05-01 | reverse complement strand
GTTCTTTTAAATTTTTCATTTCTCTTTTGTTACAAGTTCCAAATCAGATTCGTGCGCTGGCCAAAGGCGGTCATCATCTGCTTCATCCCATAGCACATAGGGGCTAATGCTGTCGTTTTCATCTACAGTACCCAAACTTCCAGACACGACACCATCATCTCCAACTTCTCTAATGTAGCGAACTCGGTCGCCTTTCTTAAATTTTGCCATTTTGTTTTTCATTTCTCTTTGGTGTTAAAGGTTTCGTTGTAGTATTCTTCAAAAAAAGTATCATTACGAAAATTACTTATGGCAACCAACCAAGCATCATACATCACCTCTTTCTCTTTCTCAAGCATTGACTCAATCTTTTCCTCAATCATTCTTGATGTATCTAAATCCATTGGTAGTGTTGCTCTAACCCATTCCAACAACTCTTGCATCGGTGTTTTCGTTTCTCTTTTTTTATTAATGACTTCTGCTTGTGTAATATGAATCTGTTGACCATCTCGTTTGCCTCTTGCATACTCTCTGCGCATCATCTCTTTAAGATAGTCTTCAGTGTAGTATGTTGCACCTAAAACAACGATTGAAGATGCGTCTGTTGCCATAATTTCTACATCTCCCTTCACATACAAGTCTCCATCGTGTGTGATATTTTCTTTTTTTGCTTTCATTTCTCTTTTGTTTTAAAGGTTAAACATTCTTTTTAAAAAGTTGGGTTTAGTCTCAACCGCTTCCGCCACACTCACCTCTTGATGTTTTGCGTGCTTCCTTGATATTTGATAGTATAGTGCTGATTGTTTAAAATCTCTCCGCCAGTACACCCCACTAGACACTTCTTCTGGAAGGACACCGTAGTATGTTACGGTGAAATCTCTTCTAATTTCGTCCCATTGGTCTAAAAGTTGGTAAGGTTCTAATGGAGTTTCTCTTGTGAGATTATCTCTAAGTAATTTAGCAACGTCTTCGTAGAGTTTAATTGCTATCTGTTCTTTTTCTTTCATTTTATTTATTGTTAAAGGTTATATTTTTCTTTGAAGGCGATGAGTCCAATGTTTTTACACTCATCAACATAATTCCATACTTCATCCATAAATTCCTCCCTACCAGAAATAAAATATGAAGACTTCAATCTTTTATAATCATAATTTCTGTCAACTGCAATTAACGCAATCTGTATCATTTCTTTTTGCGTCATATCTTTTTTAGGGCTAAAGGTTTCTATTTCTTTCTTTGCTCTTGAAAACCAATCCTCATAAAAGTAAGCATCCTCTATTTTTGTTGCGGTAACAATTCTAACTGTACCAGTGCTGTACCCGTCTTTGATTATAGAAACAAAGTGGCTAAACGCAACTCCCTCATCAGTGGTTCTACCAATATACTCACCACTTCCTAATCCATCTTCGGAACTGCCTCCATACAACAGATACAATTTATCGTTTTGATTATTATCTTCCATTTCTTTCTTATAATTCTTGATACATTCTTCTTCCATCAACTCTACCATTTTAGAGTGGGAGATTTCTTCTCTTGCGTGTTGCCACTCCAACGCTCTTACAAATCCTTGCTTTAAGTATTTACCCATTCTCTTTGGTGTTAAAGGTTTCGTTGTAGTATTGTTCTGCACACTGCTTTACCCAATCTTTATCCAATGGGAATCTATCATCCATCCAAGCATCCATAATCTGCTCCTTCTCTTTCTCAAGCATTGATTCAATCTTCTGCTCAATCATTTGTGGTGTGTCTAAATCCATTGGTAGGGTTGCTCTAACCCATTCCAACATTTCTTGCATTGGTGTTTTCATATCTCTTTGGTGTTAAAGGTTTCGTTTAACTTTTCTTTCTTCTTCTTTTCTTCGTAACTCCTACGACTTTTCCAGTCGTTGTGGAACCTTAATACTTTCTCTTTCATCTTATTCCCAACCTGTTGTGTCTAATGACCTGATATAATTTAATCTTTCAATGTCGGCTCTTTTCTCATCTTCTTCAGTCCAAATGATTAGAGAATCATTTTGGATTTCCCACCACACGATGGAATCCACTTCATCTAAATTGGTTACCACTTCAATGGGTTCTGCCGTTGAACAAGATAGTAACAATAAAAAAGGTAAGATGTATTTCATTATTTTCTTCTATTATAAAGGTAACGGTCCGCCTCGAAGAACAGGTAAGCTGCGATACCAGTGAATATAAAAACGTGTGCTATGATGTCTGCAATATTATTCATCTTCAAAATCCACATATTTCTCAATTATATCCTGAATTTCTTTTGGGTAGTCAGGAGAGTGGTCTAACCCTTTAATATCGTAGTTATTATACCACAACAACTTACTATCAGGATAATCTTCAATTGTTTGAGTTAATAAAGAGTCATCATCGTGAACTCCGACAGGTGCACAACTGATTACTTGGTAGATAGCTTCACTTAAAGTATCTTCTGAACCACAAGTGAATTGTGACTCACTCATATAATCTAAAAAGTCCTCTAAGGTCCAATCGGCAGTGCCTGATTCAACCACACGACCATCTTCAATTTCTTTGGTGGGGTCAATGATACCGTCACCATCCAAATCAAATATATCAGTCTCGTGGAAAACGTTATTTTCCTCTGCGTAATCCTCAGGACTCATCAACTCTTCACCGTCTTCTAAGTAACCAGCGGTTTCTGAATCTGAATGTTGGTAGAAACCATACCACTCCTCTTCGGTGGTGATGGGAAAAGGAATGGTCTTAACAGACTCCAATTCCTTCATGAAATTCTTAAACGTCTTTTTCATCTTTCAATCTTTTGTATTCTTTGATTAGGTGGTCAGCAACCACATATACAGTTAATGCACCTGTTAGTATCAATACGATGTAATGTAGTGGAATCATTAATCTTTGGTGTTAGTCCATGTCATCTTTAGACATGTGGTTATTGGGTCTCCCAAATAAATCTGTTCTTTTGTTTCTTCGTTCAAGATTTGCACCATAACGGAATACTTCAACAACAACAAATCCGAGTAACAAACATACAACCCCACAAATTAAAATCCAAATTAAATCTAACATTACTCTTCTTTTTTACTTACCCATAATCTATCCAAAACAAAATACCACACACCGTTGAGGATAGGTTCAACAATTGCGTCAGTGATGGCTGAAGTGAAGTCAGCACCTGTAAAATACATAACACAGGCGGCTGCAATAATAAAGTGTCCAAGCGTATAAATCAACGTTCTCAATAAGGTACCCTTCAGGGCTCTATAACTATTTAAAAATTCGTTCATCATTTTTTGTGTTTCATTATATCTCTTAACACATCTTTTTTAACGACACTTAAGTATTTCTTACGTTTTTCATCAGATACAAATGGTACCGACCAAAATTGTTTGGTTTTTAACCACCTCGTTGGTGACCATCCAAATACAAAAGTATAAACACCCATAACTAATCGTAACTTAACTGAGTTCAAATATAACGTAAGGACGGGTAATGAAGGTGCCCCGTGTGTAATATAAGTCCTAACCTTTTTATCTTTTAAGAAAGGTTTTGGATATGCGTATTTACCAATTACCTGTACAAACTTATATGCGAATCCAGGTGTGAAAACTTCATCAAAAAACACTTCCATTCTTGGTGTTAACCTGAACCACCACACTGGTGATATAAAATAGATTCTATCTGACCAAGTGACATCTTCTTTATAACGGTTAATCACGTCAGCTCTTGGTCTCTCAAAATTATCAGAGTATAGGTCAGCAATTCTAACTTCCTCATCTTCATTCTTTAATGTTGATAAAACTGTTTGATATATTCCGCTATAACAGAAACTATTCTTATCAGGGTGGGCGATTACTATTAGGTTTTTCATTTTATTCCATATCATCTTTAGGGAATCTACCGTAGTTTCCCATACCGTCAGAATCTAACTCGTCGTATCTTGCTCTGTCAGTTCTTGAGTAATTATTACTCTCACTTTGTTTTTTATTTGCGTGTGTTATTCCCCATATAGTTAAAGCTATGTATGCTGCGAATAACAAACCACCTACTATGAAAAATCCAAAACTCATGCCTTACGTCTTTGTCTAATTGCTATTGCAAACATTAATATTGTACCTGGCCAGTGTGCCGAGTATTGTGCCTCTTCAGTATGTCCTAACATACCGAGTCCTACCGAATATAATAAACAAATAAATGCTATTAAGATAGGGTACCATTTTAATAATAATTCTTTCATAATACTAACTTAAAATTTTTAATTCCGCAGTTGTTTCCATAACCACCCTTGCACCACAGTTTAACAAAGGTTTTTGGTCCCCACTTCCACAGTAACTTACTTTGGAGGAACCCATAATTTCTATTTCATTACAGTAGTAGTTCTTACTACCCATTTTAATGGTGACTACAGGGAGGTCCGTCTCTTTCGTCTTATTAGAACGAATGTTATGTTGATTTATATGAATCTTCTTAACTTTCGGACCTTCCTCTAATATGTCGCCTTTAAATAATTGTTGTACCATCTTTACGATAAATTTCAACAGTTGCTGCTTTACCACGGTTATCTAAATGGTCGTACACTTCCAATTCCTTTCCTTTATAGAATACTTTAGATATAAAATCCCATTCACCATCGGGTGTGGCAATATCTCCGTGTTGAAGACAGAAATCTTTTGCTGTTGGTACTTCATCTGACTCAAACTCTTCAAACTCGGCAATTCCGCCTTTATTCTCATCAAAGATTGCGAGTATGTTATTGACATTTTCGTTATTACCTTCACCAGGTATTGCTAAATAACCTTCATAAGGAATGTCATCAGCGGAATCACCCAACATTTCGTAAATGTCCTCCATATCGGATGGTTCGAAACTCAAGACCTCTTCACCATTCTCATCTTTAAGTGAGAACCATAGACCATTATTGTCTAATGCTCGTGAGGTGTGGTATAAATCAGGGTTGTAAAGGTCATCAACAATACCTTCAAGTTCAATATCGTGACGAACCTCCCAAAGTTCATCAACCCCGTTAGTTTCCATTAAATCCTGAATTGATTTAACCTGTTCGTCCGTTAGTGAGTGACCCGTTGCTTCAACTTCCCACCCATACATTTCTAATGTGTACTTCATTGTAAAAAATTATTTACAACAAATATATGGCAAAAAAAATAAGGGGACAAGCCCCTTATCTTTAATTTTAATTATTTTTTCTTATAAAGACCAAAGTTCGACTGTTAAAAACTCGTTTTTAACATCATTTGATGAATAATCAGGTTTTAATTCAACACCTTTAAAATACAATGTATCAATAAATTCCCAATTACCATCAGGTGCCACAATCTTTCCTTCACCAAAAGTAAAATCTGAAAGTTTAGGTTCTACGACTGATTCAAAAGTAAAAGTACAAACATTTCCCCTACCCTCATTTATCCATAACAAAATGTTTTCTTCTTTACCTTTAACTGGTGTGGAATTTAAAATGGTTATATTCTTTTTTGGTTGAGATTTAATATCTGGTAATGTGAAACTTAAATTCCACTTTTTACCATCTGTTAAAGAAAATACTAAACTATCATTTTTACTTACTTTATGTGTTTCCCACATGTTAGTCTTTGTTGGGTCATAACCCTTGATAACATCACCGATACCGATACCGATTTCGTAGAGGTCATTAATCTTCTTTTCTTTTTGAAAATTTTGAAGTGTCTTAACTTCATTATTCTTCAAGGAATGTCCTGAGGCTAATAGCTCCAATCCACCTACAGTCAGTGTGTATTTTTTCATTTTAATGTTTCTTATAAGTATAGTGGAAAAGAATAAGGAGGACATAGTCCCCCTTATTATAAAAATTCAACCTCATTTGTTTTTTGGTTCCATTCTACGGTCATTGGTTTTTGAGTGAAAACATAATCTTCACCTAAGACCGCAGCGTTGAAGTAGTGAGTTCCGTCCTCAAACTTATAACCGTACCCACTGTGGATGTGCCCAAACACGTGTATCTTAGGTTTAACGACCTTTAACCGTTCAGACAATAACTCACACCCCAAGTTCATAGATTGACCTACAACGGTATCCAAATGACCCCATGCAGGTCCGTGAGTGACCACGATATCCATATTATGTGGTATCATATCCCACTTCTCTTTCAATTCCTTACCATTGCGAGGTAGGTTGAATGCCCAATTGTAAAACTCAGGTTGCCACGGAGAACCGTATACCTTGACTGACTTGGAATAGTCCTCACCGATAACTTCCAAGTCATCCTGAAGGTAAGTTACATTGGGGTAGTGACTCATAATGTCTTTAGCCAACATTGGGTCGTCCTCAAACATTAGGTCGTGGTTACCAGCAATAACAATCTTATTGGTGTAGTTGTCCAAACTATTAAACCAATCAAAGAATCCATCCACCTCGTGCTCATATCCTCGTGAAGAGAAGTCACCTGCATGGACCAATAAATCACCACCTGGTAACTGTGAGGTTACCTGATGATGTTTTGTGTGTGTATCAGATATAAATGTGATTTTCATCTTGTTATTTTTTTCAAAGATAAACATTAGTCCCACCAATACCTAATGTTGTGGGAAATAAATTTCCAAACCAATTCCTCGGCTCGTTTTTGTTTTGCTTGAGACTCTTTGTAAAGTTTGTGTTTTACTTCAGCGATTTCTTCGGCGTTGTCCCAATCTTCAAATTTAAATGTTACATAAGAACTACCGTCTCCTTCACCTGTATCTTGAAACGACCATTCCAAAACATCCTCACCGTAAAGTTCTTTGAGTTTGTCTTGATATTCACAACCATAGTCTTCGTCATAAACCTTTTGAAGGAGTTCCACTGCGGTGCGAATGCGTCTTACCCTGATATCTGCATCTACAGTCATGGCTTGGTTGGACTCCATCATCTCAGCAGTTCGTTTGAGTTGATACTGAAACAAATCAATGGCATAACGATAATCAAAGTCATACCCCTTCCAAATCATTGGAAGGAAATCCATAACTCTTTTTACTCTTCTGAAAAATCTACTTACTACAAACATGTGATTTTCTTTATTTTATATTCAGAAGAACCTCCGATGAGCTTCAATCTCATTTTAAGTTCTTCATTGATGTTCTCATTTCTTCTGAACCAGTTGTTCAAATGTCTTGTACTGTAATCTTTTGGTGGGTACCAATTACCCATTGAAGATTTTACCTCACCCTCAAAAGTTACATCAATCTCACTTTCTTTTGCCTTAACGACCTCACCATTAGGTTGTGAGAAAGAATAGTGTCTTTGTTCTTTTTCAAGTATTCTATGACGAGTGATGGTAATCTTACCCTTAACAAATTCACCACTCACCTTAATAGTTGAGGCTGCAGGGTGTTCTTTCAATATTTTAGTCCATTCTCTCGTCGTCATAGGACAAAGATAAGAATAATATTTGACTATTCAAAAAGTTCTTTAAGGTTTTCTCGTTTGACCAACCCACGAATCTTTGATACGTAGTTTGGGTCTTCAGCATAACTCCTTCCGATATATGCGAGATACTCTTCCTCATTTTTCAATCCCGACAAATACCTACATTGGTAGAATGCGTAATCATAAACACTTTCTCTCCAGTTATCGTAATATGCGTGGTTGTATTGTGTTCCTTGAGCGGTGGTCACCCTCGTTCTTGCTTGTTTCATACCGAATAGGTTGTTGTTCTCCTTGAAAATCTTTGAATCAAAGTGACCCGTTTCAATCAATGACTGAGCATAGACAATGTGTGGGTATTTGATGTTCAACTCTTTCATAAGATATACCATCTTATCTGTGGAGAACTCACCAGTGGTGTCAGAAACATTCAAAAGAATGATTTCCTTCTCATGAGGTGTGAGGTGAATGATTTGGTCTTCTCTACCTTCCAAATATCCATACATATAAGTTAAGATACTCACAATCACGGATGCGAGGACGAAGTGAAGGACCTTGACACTTTTGTATGTAAGGTCCTTCTTATTATAATAAAATAACTTCATATTAGTCTTTTTTTTCTTTGATTGTTTTGTTTGGTCCCGTAGTTTCAGTAGGGATATATGTGTCCCATTCAGGGTCGTATCCAACATCTGAGTTGTTGGATGGATGTCCCACCCATTTACGAGAAGTCCGTGGAGCTTGATACTCTGAGTCCGTCGATTTCTTTGTCATAATAATCTTCTGTGTTCAAAAATGAACTTCTTTCCATACTTTTGAAGTATTCTTTATCTGCCACCCAACCGTCAGGTTCTCCCCAACTCAGTGCCATCTCTATAAACTCTTCGACTTCTATTGTCTGACCGTATTCGTCTACAACCTTTCCTTTTCTAATGAAGTCTAAAAGTTCCTCTTTATTTGTGTAATATTTTCCATCATGAAAGTCCCAACAGAATTTCCAACCCATACTTCGTTTACCTAAGTGAATAGACATGTCTTGAGTGAACTCATCCCACGGAGTTAATGAGTATGACTTATCTTCAGGGTCATCAATAAAACGATAACCATTGAGGATTTGTGTAGGGTCCCATCGGTCCATCTCTTGGAGACGAGACATTAATTTTTGGTATGAACGATTTACATCGTCAGCCTTCGGTATTCTATAATAGTTTATTCCCATGATTTCTATTTTTTACTTCTACAAATATATGGTAAAAATCCCATTATTTCAAATACATCTTATCGTTAATTACCAACATATCCACATCAGACTCTTGAAATAGTTTCATTGCATCTTCAGGTGTTTCCACAATAGGTTCACCCTTAACATTTAAGGAGGTGTTTGTCAAAACAGGTACTCCAGTTAGTAGATAAAACTCTTTTATCAGTTCATAAAACCTCGGATTGTCATTTTTACGTAATGTTTGGACCCTTGAGGTGTTGTCTATGTGTACGGCAGCAGGAATATCCTGAGGTCTCTTACAAGGGACGGTAAATAACATAAATGGAGACTCAAAATCCATGTCAAACCACTCTTCTTTGAACTCATTTAAGACCACAGGAGCAAAAGGTCTGTACCATTCCCTAAATTTTACCCTTGAATTGAGGATATCCTTCATTTCTTTGTTTCGTGGGTCAGATAAGAAGGAACGGTTACCTAAAGCTCGGGGACCAAACTCACTTCTCCCTTGAAACCAACAAATAATCTTACCTTTTTCCAATTGTTGTGCAACATATTTCAAATCTAAGTCTAAAGGTTTGTAAAAACTCTCAGGTTGGTGGTAATATTCAGGACCCATATACATAATTTCGTGATTTTCATAGAATTTTCTATGTTCTCCAAAGATTTGGTGTGCCGTGAACAGTGCCGCACCCACAGACAACCCATCATCACCACAAGCAGGGAAAAAATGGAGGTTTTCAAACTCAGTTTCAGTCTTAATTCTATAATTTGCATTACAATTAAGGAAAATACCCCCACCTAAACAAAGATTACCACCATTTATGGTTTCTGACTCTTCATAGAGGTCCTGAGAGTACTTTACGAGTGATTTTTCAGCGACATACTGTACACTGGCAGCCAAATCCATCACTTCTTTACTGTCAGACTCCTCTTTTGTGTAAACCCATTGATTTTCACGAGTAAAATGGTGATGACCGTGTTCTTTATTCCTAATTTCAGGTCTCAAACCAGATACCCAAGGGAATTTACCTGTCATTTGTAAGAACAACCAATCATTCCAATGGTTTTCCTCAATACCATCCCTTTCCCACTGAGGTTTGGTCCATTTTTCCCAATTATCTCGTGATTTCTTGTTGGGGTGACCAAAAGATGACAATCCCATCAATGTTCCTGCTTTGGTTACACCAGGTCCAATACCCAAATACTCGGTGGCACAGTCGTAAAAGTTTCCATAGGTATATCCAGGGTCTCTTAGAGGATTCATGATGGTTTTATTCGTAATGAAGTAACTACTACACGACCTGTGGAGGTGCATACTTGCATCTGCCGTGAAAATAGATGAATGTTCAAAAGGACTGGTAAAATAAGCTGCAGTTGCGTGACAAGTGTGGTGGTCAATAAAGAAACCAGGTATAATACGGTCATAATTGTGTATTTTTACATTGATTTCAAAATATTGACGGTGAGTATGTTCGTTGGATAGATAGGGTGGTCTATACCTATCCAATAAATTGGGTAGGGTGATTCCCAAACCCTCAACATACTCGGCTTTATAACCATGAGTATATTCTTCCAACTCCAAATGGTTAATCACCTGACTTTCCATAAAAACCCGACCGAATGTCATCAACGGATACTTACGTTCAACAGGTGAGTAGATTTTCATAAAGGGAGTAAGGCGATGTTGGTAGTGAGCCATTGAGATATAATCCACATCATCCAATGACATATCAAAAGAATATAAAAAATCTTCAACCTGATTCAATGTGATAAACTCTTCTTTCTTATTACGAGTATATCTTTCCATTGCGATGGCACCAACAATAGTACCGTCCCTGTACACCGCCAAAGACGCGTCATGACCACTATGAATACCCAATACGACCATACATTTTTTTATTTAAGTATAGAAGAGGTATACCACAAAAAAAAGACCAACACATAAAGTATTGGTCTTTCATTCGGCGTATTATGTCAGTTACCTACGGGGCTTCAACCCTTAATGCGTTTCACTTCGGTTTAGATGACCATACACCTTCCTTGGATATCCAAAATATAAATATCCGTTAAGCGATTTCCATCAACTCAATATCAAAATTTAAGTCTTGTCCTGCCAATGGGTGGTTGAAGTCCAAAACTACTTCCTCATCCATAACTTCCAAGATAATTGCTTGAAGTGGTTGACCTGTTTCAGTCTGACCTTGAACCATCTCACCAACTACGAATTCAAATTCTGGTGGGAAGTTAGTTCTTGGTACAGCCATCATTGCTTCAGGGTTTTGTTCTCCATATGCCTGAGCAGCTGGAATGTTGACAGTCTTCTTTTCTCCTACAGTCATCTCCATAACTGCGTTATCAAATCCTTGAATCATTTGACCTGTTCCTGTTTGGAACTCAATTGGTTCATTTCTTTTGTATGATGAGTCAAATTCACTTCCATCATTAAGTGTTCCTGTGTAGTGTACCTTTACGGTATCTCCTTGTTTTACTTGCATTGTTTTTGTTATTTATATTTATTTTTTACTCTATCTGAAATAGGGATTGGGTCGTTGTTCTCATCTATTCTCACAAATTTAATATTAGTTGATAAAACTACTGTTTGATTTCCCGAGTATACATTATGTGCACGTGCTTCAAGATATAAGGTAATTGAGGTGTTCCCTACCTCTTTAACATCACCGTATATTTTGAGAAGCTGACTCTCTTTCGCGGGTTTTTGAAATATACACTCGTCAATTTTTAAGGTCACCATACGTGGCGTATCACAAATTTCCATGGCATGTGCTGCGGCACTGGCATCAATCCACGCCATAAGTTTACCTCCAAAAAGATTAGCATGTGTACCTAAATCGGATTTTTTGACTAAGTGAGTGGAAATTAGATTCATAATTTTTCTTTATGGGGTAATGATAAGCAAAGACAACAGATAGGTCAATTATTCTGCGATAGAAAAGTTGAACCAATCTTGACCTGCGACGTCTTGATTTGGAAATAAGAACTTAATTGTTCTTTCACCGAAGGTAATCTCTTTGGTAAATGACGTTGGGATTGCAGCACCACCTGGTACTCTCTCAGGTGTTTCATCAAAATTAACAACGATAATAACTGATACCTCAGGATAAATTTTTGCGAGGTCTCTCTCAAACCTTTCCAATTCTTTCCATGGACCACGATTAAGCCCTTCATGTTGTAACGCGCAATTCAAATAGGAGAAGGTTGAACGAACCGTTTCTCTATCACAGTTGAATGCAGCTGCAGGTGCTAAGTGACCCTTATCGTAAGGATTATCACTATAATCTTCATTACCTGAAGTGTGGACGCCGTCGTATTTACGGAAATCTAATCCACTACGTGATGCATCCCCCATAGGACATTGAATAATATATGTAAGTTTTAGTGGTTGCTCTAACTCTTCTGAGTATTCAACTTCAAACAGGTTTGTTTTTATTGTTTTTACGGTCTGCCCAAATGAGGTAACCGAACCAAAGGACAGTAAAAGTCCAAACAATAATTTCATCGATTCTAATTTCCATTTCATAAAATATTTAAGTTTTCATAATAAGTATAACAAAAAAAGGGAGACTGAATAGTCCCCCTTATGTTTATGTGTTTATTTTATCTTACAATTTACCTTTAGCGTGTGATAGTGTCCAATCAAACACTGCTTCATTAGCTCCGATTACTAAAGTATCTACAACAACGTTTGTTCCTGCATCTGATTCAATATTGAACATTCCTGACATTGAGATGTAACCGTCAGCCCCGTCTCTGAAGTGACACTGAGCAGTATCTTTAGTTGAATATAATGTTCCGTATTCCATAGTGAAACTACCAGTAGATGAACCTTCAGGACCGTCAATCTCTAATGCGTGGTCACTTTGGTCTTCACAGAATACCACAAAGTTTGTGATATCACCTTGATACGCTTGGTCAATATCAATTGCGTCGTCTTGTTGTCCCCATACTACGATGTTTTTTACATCAACATAACCACCGAACAATTCAATACCGTCGTCTTGGTTTGCCACAATCTCAATATTTTCAATCGTTGTTGGGAAACCAACACCACCAAGAGTTAGACCATTAATCTCATTACCCTGACCGATGTTTGTTCCACCGTGTCTGATTGAGATGTATTTCATCACACCTGAGTAGTCATGAGAGTTATCACCACCATAAAGACCGTTATGGTCTGATGAAGGGATACCTTCAATTTGTAATGGTGATGCACTTGATGAGATAGGGGCATTACCCAAAACAATCACCCCACCCCAAAGACCTGTTGTGTAATGGTCTAAGTTTGGTGAAACAATTTGACCTGGTTGAATTGAGTCTAACGCCGATGTGAAGATGATTGGGGCACCTGGAGTACCCTCAGCCATAATCTTACCACCTCTTGCGATTAATAATGCCGATGACATTGAACCTGAACCTGGTGCTCCTTTGATAATACACCCTGGCTCAATAGTTAATGTAACTCCATCAACAACCGACACTCTACCCACTAATGTGTAGATGGAATCTGAATACCAAGTTACGTCTGAAGTAATCTGTCCTACGACAACTATACCTTCGTGTTCTGAAGGTTGTGGTGGAACTGGGTCATCACCACACGATACCATCAGAGAGATGATACCTAACAATAATAATAATTTTTTCATTCTTATGAATTTTCCAAATAACTATATTGTTGCTTTACGATTAACTAAAGAGTGTATGTTATTTAATCTATGGTTAATATTAACTTAACCCGTAGATTTCTTTGAATAGGTGTATTGTTTCGTCCATTACTCTCACCATTGGCCAACTTTGTAAATCATCCCCGTAGTGCGCAGTGTCAAAACCAACCCAGTAACCATCTGAGAAATGCTTACCATTATCAAAGATATGGTCACTGAATGTCAAACCACCGTGAACATCCACAGGAATATCATCGTAATTTTTTTCGTAGTAGGGATGTCCTTCAGGAATACGAACATAACCATTACCCCAACCTTTTTCTAAGTATGGGTTGGGTTGACTCTTCACGATTGTGATAGGTGAGCGTAGTCCGAGTTCTTCGTAAGCTTTTCGAATATCATCAAAAGAGATACCCATATACTTAACACTCAAAAGTGCATTATCACCCTTCTGTTGAAGTTCCTTCTTGAATAAGTCTTTGATGTTGTTCATACTCCTGTTCTTTAGTTTGACAAATATAATACATTTCTGCGTATTCCACCAACTCTTTCTCAGATAAATTATTCAAAAAATATTCTTTTAATAGTCCCATAGTTAAAAACTTTTCATTACCTTTGTAGATAATACATAAAAATTATGAGACGGACAATACTACTTCTACTATTATTTGTGGGTATCAAAGGATATTCACAATCATCTACAGTTGGTTTTTTACCTGCAACACAAGAAATTGTTCTCTGCACGGATAACATCAACACCACCACATTCTACTCTCCATTTGGGTTATATACGATTTATAATCCAAGTAACATGATGACTAATTCTTATTTAGATTACTTCCCAAGGACGTTGGGTGCTAATGTTGCTTTATATAAGAATGGATTGAATGTTGGTGTTGGTATGACTATGGAGTTTCTACCCTTTGATGAATATAAGATTTATCCTGACGTTCTTGTCCGTGTTCATCCTATTAAATACCTTACCAAGAATCCGAGAAGTGCTGACCTTTCTTTGATGTTGAATATCTCCAAAAAGACTCAGTTTGGTTTTGGTGTATCTATTCCGTTTACTTTAAATCGTCTGTGATATTTATAATACACAGTATTTATGTTTATGGGACCAGAGTTTAATGATTTTATTATTGGTATTGGAGAAGAGCTTGAAAAGTTGGGTGCAAAACCGAAAATGGTGAAATACCTTCTTAGAAAGTATTACTTCAGAATTAAAACCGCATTCTATGAGGACGAAAACCCTCAAGGTCTTATTGATATGATGAAAACACAAATGTTTGAAACTGTAAAATCTAATGAGGTCATCACCGAAGGTTCAAAGATGGACAAACCAACAAGAGATGTAGTAAGAGACTTATTAAACGTCATCAAAAAAGGACCAGGTGAATATTATTTACCTGAAGAATTGGTGGGTGACGAAATGTCATACATTTATAGTAATCTTCCTGCTTTTAGTGTGGAAATTACTGTTAGTGAGGACATGTCTATTGAGGGTGATTATTTAATGAATGCGAATACAGTGGATGATGGAGATATTATTGAAATTGTTTTAATAAAAAACCCATCTAAATTTCCTGAGGCCTATTATGATTTGGTTGCTGACCTTAACGATACCGTTCGTCATGAGTTGGAACACGTATTACAAGAATTCGGATATCGTGATGTTCAGTCTGACGACTCAGAAAAACCAAATGATAAGGAATACTACAAACAAGCCCATGAAGTACCTGCAGAGATTGCGGGTTTCAGAAGAATAGTCAAACTCAGAAAAGAATCTCCTGAGAAAGTAATTAGAGATTGGTTCTATAGAAATAAACAAGTTCATCAATTACCTGATGAAGACATTGAAGAGTTGGTAGTTTATCTGACCGACCAATACCAACAGAAGTATGGATAAAGCCCAATTTGAAAGTAGTGTTAAGTCATCACTTCAGGTGATGTTATATCTTTATCAGGCAATGCACGGTCGTAATACACAGCCTAAGATATCAAATCTACAATTCAGTTACTATCAGGATGTGAATTGTGAGGTCACCTTTGATACTGAATATGAATTTATTATTGAAGACCCAGATATTCGTTCATATACAAATGCACTTAATAACTGTGACGACAAACAACAATCGTTTTTTATAGGTATTGAAATCCTTCAAAATGGTGAGTTTGGTAAAAGAGTTACCCCACATGATGATAGTGACGATATGGTTGGATACTTCAAATCATGTGATTATGAATGGGGTTATGGTGACGGTAAATGTAGTGCAACATTCAGTTATGCTTACAACTATTTTCCTGAACAAAATAGTTAATAATTTAATCATTTTTTTACATCTTTATCTTTCTGTTCTGAGTATTTATTAGTAACGGACCAAAATCCCCTAATTTTTATGACAGACAGAGTTGATTATTTTAAGTTTTCAACTCTTGTACGACCAGAAAAACACTCTTTGGACGAAGCACCTTTTGACGCCTCTGCGTTCTATGATTGGGACTACGACAACGAGTTTTTAGATGACCTGCAAGAGTTGGTGTATGGAGAAACTCAGGACTAAGTTTTGATGTTTCTTTTTATTTGCGTATATTTGTAACGATGAAACAAGCGTTATTAGCCATATTATTTCTTGCACTTGCCCAAACAGGGGCTTGGTTCCAACAATTCGCTCAAATCAGATGGGATTGGTTCCGTGACCGTCCTTGGTTCAATGCCTTAGTTATCGGTATCCCTATTTCCTTCTTATTTATCTATGGAGCAAGGTTTGCATATGACGCTATGGGTTCAGCATGGAGTGCAAGGTTAATACAATATACGATTGGTATCGTCATTATGTTCGCGTTATCCCTACTTATATTAGGGGAGGGTCTTACCACCAAAAATGCGATTTCACTGGGTCTATCATTCTGTATCGTATTAATTCAAGTATTATGGAAGTAACAAGAGAAGAACTTAAGAAAAAATCACTACAAGAATTAAAGATTGTTGCCAAATCATATGGTTTGAGGTATGGTGGTACAAAAACGCAAATCATAAAACGTATTGTGGACCACACCAAACCTGACCCTGTGGTGGTTCATTCACATCCTGCGTCTCTATCACCTGCAGGTAAGAAGATAGTCGGAGCAAAGACTACTGAGGGTGATAAACTCAGACAATTGGGACAACAAGTGGAAAAGAAACGAGCACACAAACTTTATTATTCCATGGGGGTCCATTATTTTGAGGTAAATAAAGAGTTTGAATTTATCTAATGGTAGACTTTGGACAATTCCCACAATACCTTCTAAAACAATTTAGAATTGAGTCCTTTAGTGATTCTGAAGGAAATAGATTGTTTTTGATTAAGAAAAGAGAAATGTCTTTGACTTTGAAACATAAGTTTAAGACGGGAAATATCCCTCACAAATACCAACAAAATAATACATTACAAGAGGCTGAGGAGTCTCTTAAACAATATCTGATTCAGGAGATGGGAGTTCATCCTGAGGTTCACTCACATCATCGGAAGTCTTTTTGGAAGAAATTTTATCGCTTAATTTCTCGATAATCTTCTGTATTACAATTGCACTTGCCGTGATGTAAGAAGAGTTCAACAATCCTTTCAAAGCCATCACATCCATTTCAGGGTTTTGTAACATCTGAATAAGTGCTGGTAGAATTGGTAATAAGAATGAATAAGAGATAATATCCAAACCTTGATAAAGAGACATTCCCAATACATCTAAGAGTCTTGCCACACGGTCCTTCAATTTTTCAGTGAAAGAAACGGCATTACCCAATTCTTCTATAAGACCGTCATTCTTCATTGATTTGTAAATTTTCACATAATCTTTGGCATTGAAGAATACTAACGATATTGCTGAAATGGCCAAACCTGCAATCTGTGACTCGTCTAAGTTAGGGTATTGACCATTAAGGTATTCTGTAATTGCTGGCATGATTGAACCGATACCCGCACCGTAAGTCAATAAGAATCTGAAACTCAATCCATACTGTTGACCGGCTTTATTAATTACGTCTTTGGTAAAGTCATAAGCCTTTTTAAGTCTACCCTCAATGGCATCCTTAAAACCTTCAGTCAAAATAAGTTGGTGTTGTTCTTCAGTTAGAATGTATTGCATTTATACTCTTTTTAGAATAAATATATTCTTAAGGGTATTTATACAAAAAGAAAGTGATTATGATGAATCCTGAACTTAAAGAGGGGGACAAGATTGTATTGGTCTATATGAAAGATGAACAAGGTATGACACCAGGAACAAAGGGTGTGGTTACCAGAGTCACTGAAGACCCATTTGAAAAAGGAGAACAACTAATATCTGTGGATTGGGAAAATGGTCGTTCACTTTCTATTGTTTCCTCTGAGGATTTATGGATGATGGATTCTGAAGATAAGGAACCTATCCAAGAACAAAAATTACCTAACGACGCTAACCCATGTGATAGTATCGGTGAGGGTTCAGAGTTCTGTAAGAAATTGAGTAATATTCTAAAATCAGGTAGAGGAGGTAAGGGTGCAAAACTTTTTAAGAAAAAATCTTACGACACATTTACTAAGTTAAGAGATGAAGGATTTGGTAAAGGTATGGAGGTTCAAACATTAGAACCAGGTAATCCCTTGTTTGATGCTCGTATTGATGAACTGAAGCAGTTCTTTGGTTTACTAACGAAGTATAATGCGTGTAGTAAAATGAGAAATGACATCAAGAATGACATCATCAATGTTAAGAAGAAACAATTGAAGATGATTACAGATGAAGGAGAATATTCTATTCTTAATCGTTTGGATACTCACTATTCAGGTCAGGCGTATATTCTTACATTATTAGCTAAAGATTTAGATTTCTATCTAATTGATACATACGATAATGACCAAATCATCGAAGAGGTTGATTTATTTATTTTGAGTAAACCACATAGAATCAAAGATAAGATTAATACTTTGATGGACGACGAAAAAGGAAATGTTGAGGACACATTATCATATTCTAAAATCAAAGGTGGTAGAGTTGAGTTGGGTGCAGTAAACGCATTCAAAAAATTAGGGTATACTGTTTATAACTTCGCAACTGACTTTGGGTTTGTTGACCATTTTGGTGTTGATATGTTGGTAGAGAAAGATGGTGAGATTCATCCAGTCCAAGTTTCATCACAAAGAAAATTCAGTCCTGAGATTGCAAAATATAACGATTCTGATTGTGAGTGTTGGATGGTATATAAAGACAGAAATACTGACAAATACAGAAAAGAAACCATCTTTGAACAAACCAAAGATGATTTGGTAAGTAAAGTAGAAGACGAAGATATTGATGTTTCATTAATCCAAGATTTAGTAAGCCAATTAACCGACGAGGATATCACAGATTTATTCTTGAGAAACTTAGATAGAAAATTCTTAAAAGGTGGAGACAAAGAAAAGAATGTTAGAGATTATATCACAAAATATATCGAATCACTCTCTAACAGAGAAGGAGTGGACCCAAATGATGACTTCGATGTTGAAGATGAGTTCTTATATGGAGGAGTTGAACCAGAGAAATCGAAAATAGGTAGAAAGACATTTAAAAAAGAATTATTACCACTACAGGTTGAACTTCTGAAACTACAGGAAGATGTAAAGAAAACAGGTAAGGCTATTGCCGTTGTGTTTGAAGGTAGAGACTCGGCAGGTAAGGGTAGTACCATTAAAAAAATGGTTGAGTATTTGGACCCTAAATACTTTAACGTAATTGCCTTAGGTGTGCCAACAGAAGAAGACCGAAAAGATTGGTTTGGTCGTTATGAAAAATATATTGAACCAGGAAAGATTAATTTCTTTGATAGAAGTTGGTATAATAGAGGTATAGTTGAGCCAGTTATGGGTTATTCTTCAGAGGAAGAGTATTTGGATTTCATGGAGAATGTTAATGGGTTTGAACAATCATTGATTGATAGAGGTGTTGAGTTGGTGAAGTTTTGGTTGAGTATTACACCTGAAACTCAGAAGAAGAGATTTGAGATGAGAAAAGCATCACCACTAAAGTATTGGAAGTTCTCACCGAACGATGAGAAGTCTATTGATAAGTGGGACGATTATACGGAATACAAGAACCGTGTGATGAAACAAACCAGAGAAGCCAAACCATGGACAGTAGTAGATACAAACGATAAGAGAGCGGGTATCCTAAACGCTTTTAGACACTTACTTAAGGTGGTGGACTATGAGGGTAAAGAAGAGGAGAACGTCGGTTCTGTATATCCTGAGGTAGTTACAACCATCAAAGAAAAAGAATTGGCCGAAGCTTACCATTGGACTGATTGGCAAAATGTCGTAGATGTTTTGGGTAAAGAAAACAAATACCTTTTTGACTTCTTTGAGAAATTAAGACAATCGGGTGTTATGAATATGATGGAGTCTATGAACTTCGTGTATTCAGGTTCTGATTACTTAAGAAGATATATTGAATACAACCAATACGACGAATATGATGAGTCTAAATATGAGGAGTTGTATGAAGCCGCTGATTTAGCCAAAGACGCAATGATTAGAATTGCAATTGATGTTTTGGAGAAAAAAGGTGAAGAACCAACCCTCGACAACCTCAATAAGATGATGAGAGGATTGGCACGTCAAGCCATACAATCGTTCATTATGCAGAAATCAGCACTTTAGATAGATTCTGCAACCATAATCTTTTTGATTTCAATTTTCCATCCAGGAACACCCAATAGTTTGAAGAAATCCTTAATCTCGTTTCTTACTGCTGAACGAATATCGTCGTTACGACGACGGGGGTAGTTTGTCATTGTGTGAATGGGACGACCCTTTTTAGTTTGACCTTGCCAATATCCCCAACGGTATAGATTACCTGATACTTTGATGTTGACCTCCACATCGTTGTAGTATTCAGAACTTTTGATGTAAGTGATGCGGAAATCCAAATCGGTATAACCTTCACGTTCTTTTACATTGAAACGTTGAGAGCGGATTAGTTGACCGAGCTTTTTGATTTCTTTGTATTGTGTTGTGATGTCGCTTGGATTGATATATGGCATAACTCTTATCTTTTATTGTGAAACAAAGATATGGAGAAGTTTTTAATAATCCAAATGGTCGGACAAGAAAACCGGATTTTGGTTACCGAAAAATCCACCCACAATATTATAATAATAATACTCTAACGCCTCACCTTCATCCATCATTCCACTTTCCTGTAAGATGGATACGATTTTCTTTGTTGAGTATAAGATACGGGGACCGGCACCGAACTCTTCAACGATACCGATGATGGCTTCTTCTAAGCCGTCAAGAAGGATGGCACCTTCCGCATATTCATGAATTAACTCTTCTGTGACTACCATAGTTGTTTTTTTATAAAAGTAGTAAAAAGATATTTGTTAATCAAACACTATTTATAATAAAACTTTAATTATGAGAGGTTATTCAATTATATCAGACGAGGAGAAAGCACAAATCCTCAATACACATAGAAGTTTCTATGATGGTTATGCCACAGGGAATGTCCCTTCAAATCAAACACCATTGACGGTTGAAGATTTGGCACAAGATAAAAAAGGTCTTCAGGTAACTAACACTGGTGAGGTTATAGAATATAGTAATAACATCCACGAGAACGTTGAAGAACAGATTGCGATTATGGCTCCTGATATGGACGTATCAGCTGTTGAACCGGCTTATAACTTTGATTCACAAGGTCCTTTAGGTGGTGAACTTGTTATGGGTGAAGGTGAAAAATGTCCTTCATGTGGTAGTCCTGTTGAAGACTGTGAGTGTGAAGGTCACGACCATGAGATTAAAGAACAGGCCGGTATCAAATTCTCAGAAGACATTGTATTTCCAGATATTAAAGGATGGGAAAGACCTAATAAAAGAATGAGTGACCGTGAAGAAACTGCTGTTATGTATAAAAAAGGTAAAGTAACAGTAACTTTTAGACAAAATCAGGCAGACGAAAACAAAATTGAAATTAGTGTTGTTGGTGATGATGATTTAAAGAAACAACTTGCAGGTTCAATCGAAAGAAATGACTTACAATCAAAAATTGATATGTTCAAAAAATGGACAGAGTCATTAAGTGAAGGAATGATTGAAGAGAATATGAGCGAAAAAGAAAGAGCATGGGTAGATTTCTTAGAACTTAATCCATCTATTAATTCTAACACAATCAAAGGTGCTAGACAACACTTTGAAGACATGTGGAGTAAAACTAATTCTGATGTTAATGAAGAAGAGACTGAGTCCATGTGTGAACAATGTGGTTTATCAGAATCAATCTGTGAGTGTGGAATGTATGAAGAGATTGATGAAGACTTACACGAGGCATTCAAAACACAACGAGAACAAATATTAGAAAACTTTAATAGATTCAAAAAATTTAACTAAAAAAGAAACCCCTCCAAGTGAGGGGTTTTTTATTATTCAAAAGTGAGCTCGGCTCTACGAATGCTGATGTCTCTAATCAACCTTTCATAATTTACTCGGTCTTCAAACATATCGTAATATAACTCACAAAATCTTTGAGCGGTGTCCAATTGTTTGTAAGTCTCACAAGAATGAATAATGTTTCTTGCCTTATCTAAGGCTTCCATGTTTTTAATAATTTCCATTAGTATTTACGTTTTAAGAATTTAGGTGCGTGTTTATCTTTATACGAAAGTAATAAATCGTCCTCACTTTCACAAGGATAATAAAAATCAATTATATCTTTTATGGTTCTGTTGTTATCTTCTACGTGTCTGATAATCGGGTCTGAGTAAACAACACTACCTTCAGCATTTTTGTTGTAGTAGTTTCCACATTTATATGTAAATATTGTGTCATCTTGCAAGGATAAGAATCCATGTGCGAAATATGGTGGAACAAATAACGACAGATTGTTTCGGTCATTCAATTCAAAATATTCAAACTTCCCATAGGTGTCTGACATCTCTCTAAGGTCTACTACAAAATCAATAACTGCCCCTTTTAAGACTCTTACTAATTTTGCCTGACCATGGATGTCAGTTTGGTAGTGAAGACCTCTGAAAACTCCTTTATGTGAGATTGAGAGGTTATCTTGAACAAAGTAGGTGGAATACATTGTACCATCATCTTTAACTGCCCATTCTGCGGGTAAGTCGTTGATGAGGTTCTTGGCTGCGTAAGTCATCTCATTCCATGTTTCCATAAATTGACCTCTATTATCCTTATGTACTGGTTCTTCAATTAGATATACATTATCTAATGTGGTGGACATTATTTTCATACTTCAGCAAATTCTGGTAATGGGTTATTTTCGTAATAGTCACAGATAAAATCTCTTACATCGTCCATGGAAATATAGTTGGATAGGTATTCATCAAAACCGATGGTCCAATCTTCGGTGTAGTGTGATTCAGAACCATAATCCCAACAATCAGTTGACATTTCATATAATCCTACACCTTCCAACCATTCATCAAATTTGTCAATATCTATCTTACCTTCTCTAACTTCCAACTCTTGATTTACTGAGAAATACACTGATAATTCAGTATCAAAAATATCGTAGTCTTCTATGATTACCTGATTTTTGTTCATTTTCGTTATATTTTATATAAAGAATAATGCTTAATAGCAAAAGAAACAATGGAAGTAGTAGAAATAGTATCACATTTTATTAATAGAGACGCGAACGTAATCCGCGTTGAGTTCAGATGTATGGGTGATGACTCTGATATGGTAAGAACAGATACCATAGAGTATGAAACGCTGAAGGACTATGGATATGACGATTCAATCTCCTTTGACGGATTCTATGATGAGTTTGATGAAGAGGAGTGGGATTATGATGATGAAAATGAAGATTACATGGATGAGGATGACTTAATGGAATTCTTAAATGAATATTATATAGTTGAAGGAAATTTGCCGGACGCAGAATACCTTTGATGATATTTATTAGTATGGACAACATAAATGACTTATTGATAAAACTACTAGGTAGAATAAAACTATCTAAACCACGTATGTTCGGTTTGGACAGTCAAGATATTGTTGTGGTCATTAGTCCATCTATGAAAATATTCGGGATGAAGAGTAAACCCGAAAAACTTATTAAATCGTTCCCTTTCAGAAAGGGCTCATTTTTAGATAGTAAAGAACTTTCAAAATGGGCAAAAGACAACGGATATAGTATATCTTTTGAGTCTGAAGTACCGTCAATAAAAAGAAAGTTGTTCGGGGCATTCGGAGATGTGATGGTAGAGTCAGAGAGTCAGGAGAAGACAATGAAAATAGTGATGATGGAGGAACTGGAGAAATCCCAACTCCCTGAGTCGGTCAAGAGATGGGCGAAGGATAATCCTGAGAAGTTCATTAAAAATATTGAGACCATCCAAGAGATGTTAAAAAAATAAAAGGAGGGTTTTCCCTCCTTTTTTTATGGGCCTACTTCTCTGAATGAGTAGGTAATGTCATAACGTGTTCCGTTCACGTCTTGATGTATCGTTCCCAAGAAATCATCCACACCCACAGTTGATACCTCAAATACCCTTGAGGTGTTGGACTCATCAAGTTTAAAGAATATAGTTAAGTTGTCCCACTCTCCCGAGATAAAGTCACTTCGTAACACACATTCGGTGGAATACATCCAAGGGTTACCAGCGTCTGTCAGACGTTTACCCCACATAAATGTCCTATTGGCATCCGTAATCTTAAAACGGGTGATGCCCACTTCAAATGAGTCTAACGGAGTGACAGGGTCAACTGTGGTATAACCACCTGAAAGGATAATGTCATTACCACTTTCATTGGTCAATGTATTTTCCCAAATAACGATTACTTGGTCAATTACATACTCTCCGTTTAAGTCGTGATAGGTAGGATACGACTTTTCGCATCCAAGAAGGGTTAGTGCTAACAGTGGTAGTACTGTTAGGTTGAGGTTTAGAGTATCTTTTAAGACGCTCTTTAGTTTTTCTAATCGTTTCATCATCCCAAGAATTACAAATGTGTTTTATTAAAAGGGTTTCCTTTTCTTTTATACTTAAATTTCTAACTTCACTGATAGGAAAACATTTACTATCCATTGTGAATACCACGCTGTCATAAACCTCATCCAAAAAATGAAGGTCACCTGTTTTGATATGGATAAATCTGTTTTCAATCATAAGACAAAGATATGTAATAGTTTTTAAAACTACAAACTATTTATAGAGAAATGTTTCCTAATGGGATTGTTAAAAGAAGATATTTCACGTATTAAAGAAGTTATGGGTCTTATTATTGAGTCCGATGATAAAGTTACTTGTGATGAGTGTAAATGGTCATGGGATTTATCTGAAGGTGGGGACGACCCTTATACCTGTCACAAATGTGGACACACTAACAAAATAAAAGAAGGTGAGATTGGAGAACAAGAAGAAGGTGGTGATGCACCCTCAGGACCGGCGATGACTACATGGGAAACAGGGTTAACAAGAGGTAAAGCCAATCCAATAGATATGACTTCTAAGTGGGAGTCGGGAATAAATAGAGGTAAAGGAAATCCAGTATGGTAAGAAGTGAAGAAATATTGAAAGACATCTTATTGAAGATGAATTATGATTCTTCAAAAACATTGAATGAGAATTCTATTATTCTTGAACAGCCTGAGAGCGTAATAGATAGAAGATTGGGTATTAAGAGTAAAAATGCAACTGCACCATCTTCTGGTCCTGACTATTGGAGGGTTGGTTGTAAATATCCAGATAAGGCCATGCAACCACCATCAATAGATGGGGTAGATGGTCCTGATGCAATGATAAGGGGTTTTTGTTTTTACCCAACAACTTCCAATTCAGTAAAGGGAGGTACCAGTGGGAGATGGATACCTGCAAACGCTGAGGTACAATGGTTTACTCAGGACAGTAAAAACAATTATATTTTAGATAGAATATCAAAAAGTAAATCTCCTGATGATTTTTGGTATGGACTAACACCTGATGAACTTGCTTCAATAGTGTACGGTATTGTGGTTGATGGAACCGTAAAGAATTTTACAATAAATGGTGAAAAAGTGGTAGGATTCTTTAAGAAAGAAGGTGGTACTGCCACTCGTGAATCAATATCATGGTCCGGTTATTACTACAAAACAACACAACAACCATATGTAGGACCTAAATGGATTGATAGAAGAGATGATTGGGATAAGTTTTGGGATGAATGGGGAATGACAGTACAAATAGGTCTTGCGGTAGTTATTGGTGCTTTATCGGTATTCGGTGGACCTATTGGAATTGCGGGTTCTGCTCTTTTATGGACTGAGATTGGTCTTGAACTAGGGGTCGGTGCTATCATAGCACAAAGAGAATTGGAAAAAGGTAATCATGCTGGTGCGTTCTTTGAAATAGCATTTTCTTTAACTCCTTGGTTAAAAGGTTGGAAAGGTTTCCGTGGTCTTGATAATAATATGGTGAAAAATATAACTAATCTAATGGATGAGGCTGGTATTACCATAAAATCATCAGAGGCCGAAGTTAAAGCGTTTTATGAAGGATTGTCTGAGGCAGATAAAGAAATTTTTTCTCGTATGCTTTTGGACAGTTCAGACGAGTTAACAGAAGAAGCACTCATACAAGCATTGGGAAAACAACATAAAGAGTTTATGTACCAATACGCTAAACAAAATCCTCAGATTCTGAAAAGTTTACCGTTTTATAAAAAAATATGGGCGAAAGAACTCGGGGCCAATGGAGCAATCATGTTGGCAAATTTTGTGTTTGATGTTTATTTTGGTGAGGAGTTAACACCAGAAGAAGAAATGGCATTAATGGGTATATATCAATCACTACCTGAAAATTTAGCACAAGATGTCTTCAACCAATCACTAATGGATAAATCAAATGCACAGGCGATTAAAGAATCCATGATTCCAATTAACAACGATATAAAATCAAGAACTGACTTAGCAAAAAAACAGGATAGTTTATCTAATATTACTCATGTTTATAATGTATTTAATAAAAATGGTGTTAATGTTAATAATCCACTAGTTGCGGATACTCCAACTATACCTGATGGTTTCAAAGAGGTAAGTATGGATGAATTTTTAGATATTCTTGACCAAGTTGATGCTGGAGTAATTGATGACAATAACGTTAGAGAAATTATAGGTAGTGATGGAAACACTACATATTTATATAAAGAATCAAATTAATCATGGATAAGAAATTACAATTAGAAATTAATAGAGCTAAGGAAATCATGAATCTACCTTTGTTGACTGAACAAGGAATTTCTGGTACATTTTCAGATTTGCTTAGGACCTTTTTTAAAACAACAGATAATGCTAATAAAACATTAAAAAAATTAGCGGATGATTTTGATATTGATAGTAAGGCTGCTGATGATTTAGTATCACTTTGGGATAACCCTAATCTTTATGAGACATTAAATTTGAATGAAAAAACAAATATATTCAAGTTAATAAGTCGTACAGATGGATTATCTGATAATTATTTTAACCAACTTATGGAGACATTTGATACTACTTTAGATGAATTGAATGATAATGTTTATGACCTTATGAGGGAGGGGAAAATGACAAATAGACAGGCAATTGCCCACCTTTTCAGTAAAACACCTGAGGTAATTCCGTTAATAAGACGAAAACATTACGCGCAATGGACTGATTATCTTAAAAAAAGAATGGCTGCTGATGCCGCTAAAGGTGCTGATGATGCCACTAAAGGTGCTGCTGATGCCGCTAAAGGAGCCGCTAAAGGTGCTGATGAAGTATCCGGTATAGTAGATGACATTAAAAATACTCCTGTAACAGATGAAGAAGCGTTAGAAGAGTTTGATGAAATTTTAGACCCAGATAAATGGGAAGAAGAAGTTGTAGGTCTAGCAGATGACTTAGCTCAAGAGGCTGCGAAGACGTCAACATTCAAAGCGGTCTTAGAATATTTTGCTAGCATGTTTAATGTCACTAAAAGACAAAAAGAAGTTATTGAAAACCTTGCTCAAACATTAAGTAGGTCAGATGTTAGTGATGACGTAAAACTTGCAAATATGTCCGAACTTGATAGTAAATTACGAAAAGCATATAAAACTAATCTGAAAGAGTTTAGGGCGCTGAAAATATATCTTGATAAAGCGGCAAAAGATGACAAGAACTTCAAGTTCTACTGGGATAAAATCACGGCTGATGAGAGGACATTTGCTTTTTGGAAAACATTTGGAAATAAAGTAAAAAAAGTTGAACCTAGATGGTCAAGGGTTTTGTCAGGATTAGGGGATAATCTTAGAACTATGTTTGCACTTGAAGAGCAAATATTAGGGGGTATTGTTAGAGCAGGTCTTAAAAAGTTGGGTGTCAAAGGTGATACCTTAAAATCATTCATGAGAAAAAAAATGGATGCAGAGGGAGCCAGGTTATTTACTACAGGTACGAGAAGGGGATTCCCAAGGTTAAAAAATGCGAATTACGAAGAACTCATTAGGACCAAGGGTATAGGTGCCGCAAGAGTGAATTATCTGAGAGATTTAACGGCCAACTGGGCTAGATGGTCATTTTACCAAACTACTTTTGAATATTTTAGAAATATGTTAGCGGATACACTGTATACTGAAAATTTACAAAAATGTGGAAACTTTATGGACAGTGCTAATGTGGCTAGAAATAAAGCACAGGAGGAAGGGAAGGACACGTTCACATATAACAATAAAACGTATAAGGTTGATGATGAAGAAACATTATATAATGACAGTCCGTGTGTTACATTAAGTGATAATTGGTGGGACCAATTCTTTGTTGATTGGGCACTACAAAGAAGACCAGACCCTAATAGTGACGTTATTGCAAATGAATTTCTACCTATGTATTTTGATAATTTAATATGGGATGACTCGGACTCAGAAGATGGAGAAGAGATGTTGCCATGGTGGCACGAATTTTGGTACTGGTTTACTGAGGACCCAGGGTTTATTGGTGAAACAATAGCGGGATTTGGTGATTTTGTAGCTGCTTGGTCAAATGGTATTGACCGTAGTAAATCTGCAGATTTCAGTGAAAGTACCATAAAGGCCACGGATGAAATACTGAAAAAAATTGGTGTAAAGTTAGATGAATACAAGGAGAAGGCGGTAGAAGTTGCTGAAGATATGGAAGAAAAACTTAAGGAATTCACTGATGAAAATTACAATAATGCATCTACTATAAATAAAGAAAAATATCTTTTAGGTTACCCTAAACTTAAAGACACAACAGGACGATACTGGGAGCAACTTAAAAGAGAAAATGGTGTTTGGGTGTTTGTTAGAGATAATGGTGATGAATATATTATGAAAAAAGGAAAAGACTTAAAAAATAATCCATCTGAATATCCATTTGTAGATGAGTCAAAAAGAAATAATTTAGAAGATGATATGTGGCTTGCGTTAGTAGATAAAGGTGGTAACAAATATCACCCTTTTGATATAGGTAAGCAACTAAATGAAAATATGTACAGTAAAGGTTTGTCAATACTTTTGGAACAAGATGTAAACCCTGATGACCCTAGGGTTCAAGTTGGGGGTAGTTCTGGTGGTGGTTCAGGTTCTGGTAGTGGTTCAGGTTATGGTAGTGGTTCAGGTTCAAGTTCATCTGATGACCGAGAAGAAAAAAAAGAAGAATATGAAAACCGTATGTTGGCAATGTTTGAGAAGTTCAATGTTGAAGACAGAGACAGTGCAAGAAATCTAGTGGATAAATTGACTACTCGTGATAAAGAGGCTATTGTAAACGATTGTTTTGATGCGTTGATTGCAAAGCATGGTGGTATTTCAAAAATTGAACAGAAATATATTGACGATACGGTTGTAAGTAATACTGTAATTTACATGATTAATGATAGAAAAATGGACCCATTTAAGATTTTATACAAATCACCACTTGAATTGGACGCTAAACTTATGGAGTCAGTAGGTTTAGAAAGTATATTATTTGAACAAGCGGCTACGGTAAGTTACAATACTATCTACATTAACTATTTGAATGGTGCGGCAAACGATGATAAGTTTGAATTAATCAAAGGAGCGAAAGCTGAAAGAACGGCATTAGACAATTACAATAAGAGAACAGGTCAAAGTAATTATGAGGAAACACCGACACCTTCACCAACACCGAGACCTGAAGAACAAAACGAACAAAGACCGGAAGATGCAATGAAGATTGATACTCCTAAGATGATGAAAAAACACATGAATAATGAAAAATCTTAAGAAACATTTACAGGAAATAGAAAACAACAGAAACAAGAGAATTGTAGAGTCTTCAATTATTAATACAAGGTTATTGAATACAGATTCATTACCAAAATTAGTTTCCGAGGTAAAATACATGAGAACTCAAAAGTTTGATGTTGAACTTATCAACGAAAACTTAATTGCGGTATTGAATCAGATGTTCCAAGACGATGGTCCCCAATTTATGGAAACTGTAAAAAAGAAACTTACAGAATTCTTGATGAGTAAATTAAACGTTAGTGAGTTTGAACAAAAGGTTATTGAAAAAGCTATTGGTGATACAGATATCGATGATGTTACAAAATTGTTTACAGAACCAAGATTTTTGGCGTCGAAACTCGCAGAAGTATACACTGAAGACTTTTCAACCGATTACTTAGAAACATTACCTGAGTTTATGAAGAGCAAAGTTGCAAAACTGTCTCAGGACCCAAATAACGAAAAAGAACTAGAAGACATGTTTGTTGACATGTTGAATCCATTGATGGGAGATATCAACTCTAAGATGGAATTGAAGATGAAAGATATTAGAGATAATATCGTTTCATAAACAAACCAAAAGGAAAGGAAGGTGAGTTTATCTAAGGAAGGTGTACAAGAGTACACCTTTTTTTTATACCCTAAAGTAAACCTTCTTAAAGTTGTCCCAAGTATCTTCCACATTCTCATCAATAATTCGTGAGAATAAACTTGGAACTGTTGGTTTGTAACGCATCTTAAGACCGGCTTCCTCAGGAGTCATATTATCTTTATTACTGTTACAACGACCACATGAGGTCACCAAGTTATCCCAATAGTTAGAACCACCACGAGATTTGGGGATGACGTGGTCTACGGTTAAGTTTCTTTTACTACCACAATAACAACATTCATAGTTGTCTCTTTTGAATATGCGTTTGCGAGTAATACCAATTCCTTTGGGACGGTAACGTACATAGTTTAATAGACGGATGACTAAGGGACGGACAAAGTTACCCACAGAGGTTATGATGTCTTCACCTTTATGTAGGACTTCTGCCTTACCTTTTTCAACCAAAATAAATCCCCTTCTTAATGTGGTTACATTGTGTGGGGAGAAGTCTGAGTTAAGAACTAAAACTTGGGTCATAAATACGATTGTTTTGTATCCTCCAAATATACTAATAAATATCTTAGTCGTCAAAGGTATATTTATGGATAATAAACAAAATAATAAATCTTAAAAAACATGTTATTAAAAATTGGTTCGAGAGGACAACAGGTTAAAGACCTTCAAGAATTTTTGGGAACGGACGCAGATGGTATTTTTGGTAAGGGAACTGACACGGCAGTTAAAGAATGGCAAGCCGCTAATGGTTTGGTTGCTGATGGTCTTGTGGGTCCTGCCACTTGGGACGCTATGGGTCTTGCTACTACTGATGATTCAGAAAAGACTTTTGAAACGTCAAACGGGTTAATCGTAAACAGACACTTCTTACCTGAGGGTGAGTATAAAAACGGTCCAACAAACAAAGAGTATTTGTTCTTGCACCACACGGCTGGATGGCACAATCCATTCAATGTAATTGACCAGTGGGGAAGAGACTCTCGTGGAGCGGTTGCCACTGAATTTGTCCTTGGAGGTCCTTCTGTGAAGGGTAACAACGATGAATTTGACGGTGTTATGGTTCAAGCATTCCCTGAGGGTGGATATGGATGGCACTTGGGAAAGAACGGTTCTCAACACATGCATACACATTCTGTGGGTATTGAGGTTTGTAACTTCGGATGGATTAAAGACGGTAAAACATATGCTGGAACTAAGGTTGCCGAATCTCAGTTGGTTGAGTTAGATAAACCGTTTAGAGGGTTCAAAACTTGGCACAAATATTCTGATGACCAGATTGAAGTGTTGGAGAAATGGATTCGTTGGATTGGTGAAAGAGATGGTATTGATATCAGAGCTGGTCTTCCTGCGTTGGTTAAAGAGAAAGGTGCTGACGCCTTTGAATTTAACGAAGATGCATACTACGGAAAGGTGAAAGGTATTTGGACACACACCAATACACGTAAAGACAAATTTGATATGTTCCCACAGCAAGAGCTGTTGGATATGTTAATGTCTTTATAAAATTCTTACAATTTAATTTTAATAGACCCACCACCACGGTGGGTTTATTATTTCTATATAGGTCTTATTTTTTACAAAAACTTTTTAGATGAAATTAGACCAGGTTTATATCATATCCATAGACCATCGTCCTGAATACGTAGAAGAACTTATTGAAAGAGCAAGAAGGATACCTCTTCCTTATGGAACACCTATAAAGGTGATTGAAGGGTTTGTTGGTAAACGTCTTATTGAGGAAGACGGTTTGGAGTATAAGTTGTATGACGGTTGGAAAATATCTCAGGATGAATACGATTATGACTTTTGGAATAGACATACCACTTATGGTGAGGCTGGTGGGATGATTTCACATACCCTTTGTTGGGAGGATGCCTATCAGAATGGTTATAAGAACGTAATGATATTGGAAGATGACTTCTTGCCGTTGGAACCTGTGGATTGGACCATCTTTGATGAGATACAGGTCTATGAATGGGATATGTGTTTGGTGGCACATAATTCGTTACATCGTGTATTCCCTGTTATAGGTCAACCCATTAGAGTGGGATTGAATAACTTTGTAAAACCTACATATTTCTATAACACCCATTGTTATATCCTTAATCATCACGGGTTGAAGAAATTGGTGGAGTTACACCTTCCGACATTAAAGAAGAATGTGGTGGTATCTGATGAGTTTTTTGCCGCGGTTATGGCAACGCACCCACGAAGAGATATGAGGGCGATGTACATTTCAAATATGTCAGCGATTGCCACCGATAGAGACTACGTCACCCAAACCCGATTCCAAGATGCCGGTAATTCATTGACTGAACCAACAGAATACGATTTACTTCGTGAGAAGAATCTTGAATCTGAATAATTCTCCTTCATTTTTCATTACCCCATAGTAGATACCTGCCGAGAGTAAGGGTAGTTCCAACACGTTTCTTTGTTCAGTGGTGAAGGTAATGTTATGTACCAATCGTCCACCTGAATCGTGAAGGAGTAGGGTGGTCTGATTCTCCCATGAAGTCTCAAAGACTACCTTAGAAAGTTCCACACGTTGGTAAGTTGGATAAATCTTATTTTCCACTTGTGGTTGTGAAAAAGTTGTCGTATCTTGAGAGGTTGAATTGTACAGTACGTCAGACTCATCAACGGTCAAGGTATCTTGTACGTTTAATCTTACCTTAAACACATAATGGAAAGGAAGGTCAGAAGGGTTATTGGTGGCGTCGTTCCATTTACCATCGTAGTAATACATACCCATTAGGTAATCTTCATTACCCCCTAAGTTGTTTGGTTCAACCCCATGGGAGGTTTGAGAAGTATCGGTCATCCACCCTTCGTAATCCCATTGGGTGCCGTCAATCCATTCCCACTGTCCTTCATTATTTTCATCATGACCTCCGAGCCAGTAAAAAGAAGGGTATTGTGGGTCGTGCAGGTTCTGCATTACCTTATTATAAACGAATAGGTTTTCAGTCTCACTGTGAACGGATAACAGGTGAAGTGAACTGTCAATGGATTGTAGGTGAGACTCGGCATCCCAAAAACTAAACTTATCTATGGATGCAAAGTAACGGTAACCCTTATAGTCACCTAAGGTTACTGCATGTTGATAAGACTGTGAGAATACCGATAAGGGTAAGAGTAAAAGTAAGAGTAGTTTTTTCATATAAGTAAGGGGGAGTTTCCTCCCCCATTTAGATTAGAGTTTCAATAGTACTGCGGCGTGTCCGTTCCATTCTTTGATTTGACGTTTTGGAATCCAAAACTCAAATGAACCAACCTCGTCAATACGTTCAGACATTTTTTGTTGGAACAGAGGGATGTCCTTACGAGATGCGGGGTGTGGTACTCCGACATACGTTGCACAAACTGGACCTACACCTGTCATCTGAGACATTTCATCGGTGAGGGTACGTCCACAACAACGACAGATACCACCGTTCTCTTTTGTAAGTTTGGCTTCCAACTTCATTGCTTTCTCAGAAACGGTGATGACTTTTGTAACATCAACCAAGATTGGGTGGAAGTCCAATTCGTATTCTTTTTTGATGTCCATTGCGATGTTGCGACCCAATTTGATGGTGTTACCTACCAAGTCAATGTTGAGGTCTTTTTGAGACTTCTTGGACTTCTCACGGCTGATGGCGTTGTTTGCCGCCGATACTTGTTTCTCAGTGAGACGACGGTACTTCTTATATTTTGCTTGGATGTCCTTGACGAATTTCAACTCACCATCGTAGTTGATAATGTTTTGGAGAGTTTGAGGTAGCTCCTCTACGTTTACTTCTGATTGACGAACTTCGTTCATAATAATCTTTTCTGCAAATTGTTTTTGCTTTGGTGTTAGACGACCGTACTTCATCAAACCTGGCTTTATGCTTTTGATGAATGTGTTTACTCCTTCGTAGTTTCTTACTTTCTCCTCAATGTTGATTCCTGTTACTGTCATGATGGTGGGTTTATGTTTCTTATTAACAATACAAATATAAGACCTTTTTCTCAGTTACACAACTATTTATGAAGGAATAAACTATATAAAAATTATTTTGAAATGTTTGTATGTAGAAGAAGTGCTGATAAGGTGGTTGTATTTGTAACCACAACAGGACAAATTACAATTGACGCGAATGGATTAACATCAGTTAATGCTACTGAGTTCTCAGGTACAGAGCCAGGTTGGGCAACACCTGATTATGAAGTAAAAGACTTAACGGGTATGGAGATTGAACTTCCAGTAGATTACTACGGTGAGGCTTATAAATTGATTGAAGACGGTGCAAGTTACCGTTTTGAGGCTGCTTAATTGTAAAAGAGAAAAAATAAAGAAGGGGACATTACGTCCCCTTTTTTTATTGGTGGAGGTGGCGGGATTCGAACCCGCGTCTTGCCCGCATCAACCACAAAGGACTACACGTTTAGGTCAATGTTGGTTCTCAACATTCCGAAATATGTGATTGAATTTTTACATCCTCCATCACCAATAGATGTACGATTCAATTTAGGGTTTAATCGTTTTTCCACCACAACAACGGACTTCTGTTCATAGGTATATGTCCTGACCGACCCGATTCACCGTTACGTACTACGCTACAGTTACTTCTTCAGTACGTAGAAGACCTACAGCCTGAAGTTTTGCGAAAGTGTCGCCTGTTAAAAAAATCGCTACCATAGATTAAAGTGATAGATAACATCTCACTACGTGCCCCGTATGACTATCTACGTCAATCAATTCCAGTCACCCCCATATTTCAAAGAACTCATTTCTGACTACAAATATAAATACTTTTTTTATCCTGACAATATATTTATAGAAAAAGATTTTAAATTATGGCAAAGAAAGTAATACGTTTGACCGAAGCCGATATCCAAAAAATTGTTGATAAAATTATTTTGGAACAGAATCAAACAAAAGATTATTTCACGATTGGTGCTGGTTTTGTGATGAATATTGGACCGGGGAATAAATTATACTTATCAGAGTTAAAAAATAACTTTTCACTACCGTATTTGAACATAAATGGTGACTTAAGTGAGTTTTCAGTAAACCCAAAAACTAAATCTATTTTAAATAAAGGTTTTAAGAACAATGTGAATTGGTTAAACTCAAAATGGGGGGAATTTCCGACATATGAAAAACCAATGGAACGTGATGATGTTGACTATGCTTTCGTTGCCTTAACACCTCAAGGATTCAAAGGTGAAGGTTTACCAAGAGTTTATACTGCAAGAATTATACTTGTTAAGAAAAATGATGCTAAGGAAATTTTGGAAAATTATACGGAAACTACCTTTGAAGAAGGTTTGAGACCATATACTTACATTAGTGTTAATAGAAAGGGAAACGACAGTATTTTAGGAGAAAGATACATTTATTATTTGGATTTATTCCCAGCTCCGAAGCCAGGAACAAAATATTCTACAGATGGTGGTGGTGAAATAACTAAACCTATAAATTTATCTTTGAACCTTCAAGATGTTTTTAAATTTGACACTATTGATTTCGAAAATCCTGAAGCCGAGGGAAAAATAAATGATTTTGCTCAACAAATTAAAGACTATATTCAAAAATATGGTAATTTATTTAGAAGACAGTTAAATGCTAAGTTGTATAGAAACCCAATATTAGGATATGCGTCTATTGATGGAGACCCTAAAGGTGACGTTCCTAAAGGTTCAGGATATGGGTCGTGTTCAGGTCAGAAAAGACGAGACTACAATCAATGTCTTTCAGAGGCCAGAGCTAAGAAAGTTGCAGATATGTTGAATGATAGTTTTAGTGATGATGACATGATTACATTTAGATATGAGGGTAAGGGTGAGACCGATTCTTTTGATAAGGGTAAGAAGTGGCCTGACTATGAACCTAATGAAACTGGAAAAAATAGAAGAGTAGTCCTCAAATTAAAAGGATTTAAGTTATAATAAAAAACCCCTCAATAGAGGGGTTTTTCTTTTAAATTAACCAAAGGTTAAGGAACTTCTTACCTTTCTCATCAAATAAAACTATGACCATGTATTTTTTTAATACTTCTCCATTTTCATTTCTGGTGATGATGTAAGTTTCTTCATTTTTATTATCTTTATAGAATGAATATACAATAATGGTTTGTTTGAAATTCGTTCTCAATGAGTCCCAATCACTGTTGTATCCAATGATTTCTAACCCTGTAGTATCAATATTATAAACTTGTAATAGACTGTCCATTAATTCGGGCTCCTGAGAAAAAACAATCTCTCCATCATACATCTTACCTGTAGGTTGTAGAACTTGACCAAATGTTGTTGTTGAGATTAAAAGGACTAATAAAGTGATTAAGTTTTTCATGTTGCTTTTGTTTTTAACTTTCATATACCACAAATATAGGCATAATTTCCTTATTTACCAAATCATGAATATTTATAATTAAATAAATTTAACTATGGCAAAGAAAACAATTCGTTTAACCGAAGCCGATTTGGAAAAATTAGTACTCCAAGTTATTCATGAACAAGAAGTTCAAGAACAACTAGAAATGAAGTGGAGTAGACCTTACAAAATCACTAAAACTAAAACTAAAGATAAGAAAACGTTACAACAAGGTAAGGTAACACCGGAACTTCCTGAAGAACAATGGGAGGAATACGTTAACGGTCCTGAGGCAAATAAAATGGTTTCTCTAATGACAAAAGGAACCCAAAGAAGATGGGAGGAGATTAAGGAAAATCAAATAGATTTGGCGGTAGCAACTATTGAATCATTTAATGAATCTTATCCTGAAAATAAATGGAATACTGTTAGTATATTTAAAGATGGTGAAAAAACTGAAACAATAAAAAAAGAACCTAAACTATATCCTACGGTACCTATGATTTTTCCGTCAAACTCATCACCTAATTCAGATTTCTTTGTGGATAATTATTACAAAACTACACCATATTTTAAAGAACAATTTAAGGCTGATGTTATTGACCCGATTAAGGCTCAATCAGAGCAAATAAAAAACGTTGAAGGAAAACCTAAAATGTATTTAAAGGAATTAAATATTGCTACTTCAGCGTCAAGAATACCTAATACTGAATCTCCTGACGGTAAAACATATACGTTTGAACAGTTATCTAAATTAAGAAATGAAAGTGCATTAAACTATATAAAATCTCAATTAGACGCCTTAGGGGTCTTAATAGATTCAAATACGGTAATCACTCAAAACTATAAAGGTCAAAATGGTGATGGAACGTCTGGACCTGAATGGAAAGCAGGTTCTGATAAGTCTAAATATGAACGTTATAAATATTTAAATGTTGAAATTAAGGTTATTTTAAATGTTCCACCAAATATAGGTCAAGAAGATGGTGGTGAAGAAATTATAAAAACTCAACTATATATGGTTAGATTTAAAAGAGTTAGAAAGGGAATTTCTTTTAAAATTCCATTGTTTAGTTGGACCAAGCAAAGAAAGAGAAAATCCAAAGGTACGTCAACTAATGAACTTTGTGCAGCTTTTGATTAAACCATAAAAAAGGAGGGAAAACCCTCCTTTTTTATGTCATTTACTTCTGAAACAAACCACTAAACCACAACTCTCTTCGGAAAAACCAAAACCAACCGATGAAATGTCTTCATCTAAAAGTGCTGACATGTGTGCGGGACAACCAACAAACAAATCAAAAAAACAATCCGCGATTACTTTATTGATATCCACATTATTAGTATCTAAATGTGATAATGTGCTATAATTTATATTACCCAAACATTCTGAATACTTATTCTTAAAGTTACTATGTTTTAACGGCTTATTAATTAAAGTCTTTGAGTAAACCTCACATTGTTTAGACATCTTTTTATCTTCTACAGGTGTATATAATCCGTAATCATTTCTAAATTCTTCATATGACTGTGCAAGGTATGACTCTACCTTTACAAGGTCAATTGATGGTCTTATATGTTCAAATTTAAGACTAAACGACTTTGTTGTATCCTTAGGTAATAAATTATTGATATGTTGACCAAAATATTCAATTGTTTCAATTCTCCACACATCAGAGTATAGTGGGTGTGAATTCAAATCATATTGTGCCTTTAGTGATAACGTCAGTAAAATCGTAAGTAGAGTAATTATCTTTTTCATAGGTTGTTTATTTATACTTCAAATATAAAGGTTATTTCTTAATTATCCAAACTGTCAAGTATTTATAGTAAAAGTTTTTGAATGAAGTTCATGAGTATCTTACTTGAGGGAAAGAAAGAACGTCTTGTAGATAAATACAAAGACGAAAAAGTCTTTGGTGATACAACAGACTTATTGGAGAAACTTATTGACGGTGACCCTTCATCCACAAAAAAGTATTCTGAGTGGATGATTAAACAAATGATTGGATTGGGTGACCCAATATCATTTTCAGTTGCTGACAATGTAAATCTATTCCTTGAACTTATTGAAAAATTCCATAAGAGTGCAACAGCTATCACTCCTGAGGATATTGACTATGCTGCTTCAACATCATCAATGGTTGATGCCCCTACGATTAAGTCGGCACCTAAAGACATTAACAAATATAAATCTATTTGGGGATTACAAGCTGTATTGAACGGTGTTCGTCAGAGACAAATCATGGTTCAAAAAGAGAAGGAAGTCAAAAATGAATCCAACAAGATTTATGAGGATGATAGGTATTTGATTGTTGAACCGTATTCTCATGGTGCTTCTTGTTATTACGGTGCTGGTACCAAATGGTGTACCACGACTAAGGATGATACCAGATATTTTGACAAATATTCAGACGAAGGTTCTTTGTATTACATCATAGATAAGAAGTCAAACGATGGAACGTGGGGTAAAATGGCGTTGTTTGTGAGAAGTAATGGTAATACTGAGGTGTATGACCAAAAAGATTCTGTAAGGTCCTTAGATGTTCTCTTGCAACGTTTTGAACCAATTGCCGATAAGATTAAATCTTTGGTCAAAGGTCAGAACCACTATGAGACGTTGACTAAAATTATGAACGGTGAGGTGGACCCACAAAGGGGAAAGATTCGCAGTGAGATATTAAGTAAGATTGAGAAAAATGGTGACAACGATTATACGGTGGTATTGAACTTCCACGGTCCTGAGGATTTCTTGGATTTATTTGAGGGTGAAGTTGAAGAAAGTGATTTGAAGTTTGTTGAATATGCCATTGACCAACCTTACGGTCGTGAAGCCGACTATTATGACCCTTATAATTTTGACGAAGATTTATCTGAGGGTTATTACCTATACAACTTATCTGATGATGAATTGGAAACATTGAAAGAAATACTTCAAATCTTTGACCCTGAGGTTGCCAAGTTAATCAAAGGTTCTGAAAAGGGATATCAAATAGATAGTGATGATTATAAAACTATAGGTAAGTATATGTCTGAGAATTTTGACAGTAGTTTCATTGATGAAATCAGGGATGCCTTTACTTACGCAAAAAACAGGGCTATTGAAGTGGGTTTACAAAAAGAGTTTACTGAGGGTCTATGTAACATCTACGAAAGTATGGGTTTTGAAAAACTTGAGGAAGAGTGTTTCTTTAAGTATGGTGTAAGTCTAAAAGAAATTATAAACCTATACGAATCTAACGAATACTATAAAGATTTGAATTTGAAAGGTATGTTGAAGGATTACGTATCCACACATATTTCATTCCCATTTGATTACCCTTATGAGTATGCCTACCAAGTTGAAGACGACCAAGTTTTCAATGATGAATTTAATACACCAACTGAAAGAGCCTTTGAAAGATACTACGATAAGTTAAAAGAAAGTGAGTTCTTTGTTGATGTTGATGAATATATAAGACTTAATGGTGAATTGAAAAAAGAATTTAGAGTTGGTTTTAATATACCAGTCCCATCACAAGAGGGGGTGAATATTAATATTCAAGGTGTTGACCCTGAGACCAACAAAATCAACTTCACACTTAAGAGATTTAACAATGAGACAGATTCCTTTGAAACAAAGAAGGGAAGAGCAAAACTGTCTTCCCTTCGTTCTTTGATGAATAACTATCAGTTATTCGACCCCTTTGAGTAAGAAATTATTACGAATTAATTCATACAATTCCAGCGCATCTTCTTCATCCATATAGATGGTATCATCTGTGTGTTTACTCTGAATCGTCATCCCACCCCAATCAAAAGTAACAACGTTATCTTCAAGGGTGTGAGATTCACCTAAGTCATGTAGGCCATCAGAAAGGGTTTCATCCCAATCGTCGTCAGCGTCGTCCAAATTAAACAGTCCACCGTATGAACCCCAATTTGGTGGTTCGTATTCGTAAACCTGTTTTTCATATCCGAACTCGTTGACCAGGTTAATACCCGTTCTGATGGCCTTATCTACATCATCCAATACTACAAACTCGTTGGCGGAATGCATTTGGTAATATCCACAGGAAATGTTGATACAAGAAATGTCAGACTTCTTTTTCAACTGAGACACGTCAGTATATGGGTGTGACTGTAACTCCATTTCCGTTTCCATGGTTCTCCCAATTACTACCTGTGCTCTGTTTATGAATTCCCCGTTTTCCTCAAACAGGCGAATTCCCGAGCAAACCTCGGTAATTAGATGATTACCAGGTGCATCGTATTGAACGATGTATCCTACATTGTTAAGGAACTTGACATCACATTTGCTGGACCCGTGACAGCCAGTCTCCTCAGAGACAAAAAACCCTACTTTTACATTTGACAGGACACGAAGTAGTTCCAAACAAATGAAGATGCCACACTTATCATCACCACCGATACCTGTTGGATTTCCGTCAGGAGTGTAAGCTTTGAGGACGTCATATTCTGTGTTATCGAATGTTCGTCCGAAGGTGGGTGGTTTTGGTAGTGTTTGTTCCTTAACAACAATTTCATCAACAAGTGAATGGACGGTATCCGTATGTGCAACAAACATCGGGAAATATCCGTTGAACCCATCTTGGCGTTTGGTGGCGTAGATGTTATTCATCTCGTCGGTGTAGTATTCTACACCTTCCATACTGTCCAATACCCACGATAGGTATTCAACCATTTGGTCTTCTTGGTAGGTTTTGGAAGGGACTGAGAGTAGTTCCTTAAATCTGTTTAGTGTTACGTTGTCCATTACTTGTCTAATTTGATACAAATGTAAGAAGTTTATTCTTAACTTCCAAATCGGAAGGGGATTATTTTACCCCTTCCTCGATTTGTACTTCCTCATCTACATATTTGAGTTCATAGGTACGTCCGATTTTAATCTTCTGACGTAGTACTTCTTCAGATATGTAATCCTCAATTTTCTCTTGGATAGCTCTTTTGATTGGTCTTGCCCCATATTTCTCATCGAATCCTACATCTGCCAACATGGTCTTCACTTCTTCAGTAAAGTTGATATGGTAACCCAGTTTTTCCAAACGTTGAGTGAGTTTACCCAATTCAATATCAACAATTAGACGAACTTCGTTCTCTTTGAGAGGGTTGAAGACAATGACTTCATCTAAACGGTTCAAAAATTCAGGGGTGAAGTGGTTCTTCAATTCCTTTTGTAGTAGAGCTTTCTTGAGGTCCTCATCACCACTCATTCGTGCTGTGGTATCAAAACCGACACCAGCTCCGAAGTCTTGTAGTTTCTTCACACCCAAGTTTGAGGTCATGATAATCAAACAGTTTTTGAAGTTGATTTTACGACCGAAACTGTCGGTAAGGTGTCCATCGTCCAATACTTGTAGGAGTAGTGAGAAGATGTCTTTGTTCGCCTTTTCAATCTCATCAAACAATACTACAGAGTATGGTTTATTTTTTACTTTCTCAGTAAGTTGACCACCTTCGTTGTGTCCCACATATCCTGGAGGAGAACCAATCAAACGTGACATGGTGTATTTCTCTTGGTATTCTGACATGTCCACTCGGATGAGGGCTTCTTCGTCACCGAAGATTTGTTTTGCCAATTGTTTTGCCAAGTGAGTTTTACCCACACCTGTTGAACCTAAGAAGATGAATGAACCGATAGGACGATTAGGGTCTTTGATACCTACACGGTTTCTACGGATAGCTTTGGAGATTTTCTTCACCGCCACTTCTTGACCGATAACCGATGTGTTCAAGTTGGTTTCTAAATCAAGCAGACCTTCCATCTCGTTTTGGTTGAGTTTAGACACAGGAATCTTAGTCATGTTGGCAACTACCTCATACACCATATCTTCAGTGATAGGTTGACGTTCCTCATCTTGTTTTGACTCAAAGTCGGCTTTCACCTTATCAAGTTTCTTCAAGATTTTCTTTTCTTTATCACGTAGGTGAGCCGCCTTTTCGTAATCCTGTTTCTTAACCACCTCAATCTTCTCTTGTTTGATTTGTGATGCTTCTTCTTTGAGTTTCTCAATCTCCTCAGGGAGTTTTACAGAAATCTGACTACGAGCACCTACCTCATCCATGATGTCAATCGCCTTATCAGGGAACTCACGGTCGGTGATGTAACGGTCAGCCAAATACACACAAGCCTCTAAAGACTCAGGTGAGTAATCTACTTTGTGGTGTTTCTCATAACGAGACTTTAGGTTATCCAAGATAATCATGGTCTCTTCGGGAGTTGCACCGTCCACCATTACTTTTTGGAAACGACGTTCCAATGCTCCGTCCTTTTCAATGTTCTCACGATATTCATCAAGAGTAGTTGCACCTACACATTGTAGTTCACCACGAGCAAGAGCTGGTTTGAAGATGTTGGAGGCGTCCAAAGAACCCGATGAGTTACCTGCTCCGATGATGGTATGAATCTCATCAATAAACACGATGATATCAGGGTTGTCGTGCAACTCATCTAAGATTACTTTGAGACGCTCCTCAAACTGACCACGGTATTTGGTACCTGCAACAATAGAGGTCATATCTAATGATACGATACGCTTGTCACATAGGTTACGTGGACAGTCACCTTCGTGAATCTTCATAGCCAATCCTTCAACGATTGCAGTCTTACCACAACCAGGTTCACCGATGATAATGGGGTTATTTTTCTTTCTACGAGAAAGGATTTGAGCGATACGGTCAATCTCACGGTCACGACCCACAACAGGGTCCAACTTACCTTGCTCGGCAAGTCTGATTAAGTCACGTGAGAAATTATCCAAAACAGGTGTTCCTGATTTTGGTCCTCTTTCCTTTTTTCCTTTTGAACTTTCGTTCGGGTCTACAGATTCAATCATAGTTGTTCTTTTTATTTTGACTCTACAAATATAACACAAAAAATGTAACGGACTACACATTTTCCAAAATTGTCAGTTAAAAAATAAAAAACTGACAGAATGACAGGTTTATCATTCTTTTTGTGATTTGGCACACTTTTCTATGTTTGGGTCAAAGATAATAAAAAAATTAAAACCAATATTATGTTTTACAGAAAAAGTATTTTAGATGAAATCTTTAGAGAATTTGAATCAATGTTCAATGATGTGGAACCAACTTACTATAAGGTTGGACCTAATGGATTTTATTTCACCTACACCACTAAGTCTACTGAGAATGAGACAGACGACCTATTAAATATTAAGACCGAGCTCCAAACGGCTGTTGAAACTCAGGACTTTGAGAAAGCGGTAGAACTCCGTGATAAGATTAAATCATTGGAGGAAAACAGTGAGAAAATTCAAAAGCTGAAATCAAAACTTCAGGAATGTATTGAGAAAGAAGAGTTTGAAAAGGCGATTGAATTAAGAGATGAAATAAAAAAGTTACAGTCCTAATGTGAAAGACCCCGAGAAACCGGGGTTTTTTTATATTTATGAATATGAAAGAACCATGGTTAGAATATATTACAAAGGTTGCGGATTTGGGACCCCTTGAGGATGCGTTCGCCAAATTTAGAACGGCACTTAAAGATGCCGGTTTCAAAGAAGAAGACCTATTGGCCGTTTCAGAGGCACCAAGAGAGGTGTTCTCAAGAAGATTTCAAGTTGTCCAAAGAATTGACGACTTAAGAAATCAACTAAAAAAATATGCTTTATGGGACGAGTTCAGTACCAAAAGAAACTTTGATAGTTACATTGCTCGTAAGTTGTCTAAATTAGAAAAAAAATATCCTTTATAATATGGCAATCAAAAGTGAAAAAATCGTCGGTAAACAAATCATCAATGAGATTGAATCTTCTAACCTAATAAAGACTGTTTATAACTTGGACAAGAAGACATTGGTGGCAACATTCAAAAATGGTGCAGAATACGAATACGAAGAAGTTCCACACAAAGTTTATACTAAATTCAGAATAGCAGAATCTCAGGGTAGATTCTTCAACGTTGAGATTTCTAAGAACTACAAGTATAAAAAAGTTATAAAGTAAACTCCATATATTTATAAGTTATGGGGCAAAATGACAGAATCATATCAAGTTTTTATATCCAAGACGAATTAAATCCTGAAATATGGAATGAGTCTGAAGATGGTTCGTATACAATGAAGGAGGAAGTCCGTAATTCATTGTTGGCGATTACCAACGAATTTGTGGATTTCTTGGGTATTGAAATTTTTGTTTCTGATATTACAATGACAGGTTCATTGGCAAATTACAACTGGTCAGAATTCTCTGACATTGACCTACACATCATGTATGACTTCACCGAAGCGGGTGAACAAAAAGAACTCTACAAAGAATTATTCAAACTAAAGAAAACACTATTCAACTCCACTCACGATATTAGAGTAAAAGGGTATGAGGTAGAATTATATGTTCAGGACTCCTCAGAACCACACTTTTCTACAGGTGTCTTCTCTGTGATGTTTGACGAATGGATTAATGAACCAACAAAAGAAAGTGTTAAGATTGACGATAAGAAGTTAGAGGAGAAAGCTCAACAATGGATGGATATTATTGATACTGTTATTGATAATGTTTCGGATGAAGACCTCAACATAGCCTTAGAAACCATAGACAAAGTAAAAGACAAACTTAAAAAATATAGAAGTTGTGGTCTTGAAAGAGAAGGTGAATATTCCTATGAAAACTTAGTGTTTAAGTTTTTAAGAAGAAACGAATATATCCAAAAGTTGTTTGATTTTACCAATGATTTGGTAGATAAGAGATTGTCTTTGGAACAAGAAATTAACTTATAATAATATCTAAATAGGAGAAAAAATGACAAATCCTTCATTTGGGTATATTTATATATAAAAATGTATTATGGGACAAGGATGCGACCCGGCAACGGAATATAAAGCTTTCTCAGGAGCAACTGAGACTGTTCACGCAGTCTACAGTCGAGCCGACGGGACTGAAGTGGTACAATGTAGTACAGTAAAACTCGGTGGAAACGGAGTTTTTAATTAATTTGAAAAAAACAAAATAGTAATAAAATGGGAGACTTAAAACCTATCGGAAGCGAGAAATTACAAGGTGAGGCTAAATTAAAAAGAATCATGGAAATTGCTCGCTACAACGAAGTTGAACCTTCAACTTCAAACGTAAACGAAACTGTTGATTATACAAGACAGTTGGCAGATGGTAAATATTATAGTATCATTCACGAAAAGAATGGATACATCATTAAAGCGGGATTGAACGAGTCAGAGATGGTCTACGTAGAACGCACAGAGAACAGAAGATATCATACTTCTTATTCTAAGGCACTTAAGAAATTAAATCTATTAGCTAAAGAATTAAACACACTACACGAAAATGAAGAAGGTTTGAGCTTATTCGGTGAACAAGATAAAAAGTTCGTTTTGAAAACTCCAAAACCTGAAGTTGAAGAACCGGCAGTGGAACCTGAAATGGACTTAGACTTAGACTTAGGTTCAGACATGGGTTCAGACATGGGTTCAGAAGGTGGTGAAGAAGAACTTGACTTGGACATGGACTTAGGTATGGACGATGAAGGTGGTGAAGAAGTTGATATGGATATGGAATTGGATTCAGAAGCTCCCGCTGATGACGAAGACGTTTCAATCAAAACTATTCAGAAACTAACAGGTAAATTAGGTCAAAAATTAAGAACAATCGACTCTCAAGACGGTTTATCTTCAGAAGATATCAAATACGTTTTGAACTCAATCATTTCGGCAGTAAACTTAAATAACTTAACTGAAGAAGATAAAGAAGACATCTTAGCTAACTTTGAAGAAGATGAAGTTGACTACGGTGTAGATGACGAAGCAGAATTAGACGTAGACGCTGGTGACGAGTTAGATTTGGATATGGACTTAGATATGGATGTTGAAGAACCAATGGAAGAATCAGCAGAAGTTGGTGAAACTGTTATGGATGAAATATTCGGAGAGTCTAAAATAGATAAAGTATTGTCAAAGTATTTTGTAGTTTCAGATGAAGAAAAGACATTGACCGAATCAAAAAGTGTTAAAAATTTCTTAGTTGAGAAAATTCAAAAGGTAACAATCAGAAAAGAAATGAAGACTATGTGTGAAACTGTAGAACAAGAATTGACGGCTGATTTCCTATTGAAAGAAAATCAATCAATTAAGTTTTTAGGAAAAACAAATAAAGGTAATTTAGTTTTTGAAAACGAGGGACAACAAATAAAAGTTTCTCAAAACGGTGAATTACTGTGAATTTAATATACGTTAACGAACTCGGTCCCAACTATAAAGGGGATAATATATACGAGTTTATTTTTAGTGACGTTGACGATGTATGGGGTGAAGATTGGGATAAGGAACCAGCCGGTGGAAACCCAACTCCACCCCTTATACATTTTATACAGAAGGTAGGAGTTTTAAGAAACTCAGGTATAGAACTAAACCTTATCCAAAACTCTGACTTCTTTTCTGTCTATGATGCAGTGGAAGGTGTAATTGCCTTAGCGTGGGAAGACAGTGAAAGTGAAGCCGTTGTAGATGACAAACACACCAGATTGGTTTTCCGTTATGGTGATACAGTCAAAGAAGTGGAAGATAAAATTTACGAGAGAGATATCGTATTAACTTACGAAAAAAATATTGCAAGTCATGGATAATAAGAAAGTTGCAAGTTTATTGAACAAAGGTATGAAGTTTGACTCATTGAAGATGTTAAACGAAACTCAAATTGATACATTATATAATGCTATTATAACAGAACAAGACGCCGGTGATGCTGCTGATGAAGTGAAATCAAAAGTTCAAGACGCCATTAATATGACCGACCAATTAAGAAGGGCTTTAGTTGGTGAAGAAGATTTAGAAGAGGATGATGTGGACAACATTGAACCATTCAAAGGGCAACAAACACAAGACCCTAAACAAGTAGGTCCATCGACAGATGATGGTATGGGTGATTACCAAGACGGAATGGATGAAGGTGAAACATCAGAAGAATTCAAATCTAAAGCCCAACAGGGATATTTCTTTGCAAAATGTGAAGAAGAGGGTCCTAAATCAAAATGGTGTAAGATGGCAGATGAATTTGCTGCGGATACTAAAAATTGGAAAAAACTTCCTGAAAAAGTTAAGAACGAAGAAATTAGACAAATTGAAGAATCTTTAGTATCTTTGGTGAAGAAATACGTTTCTGAGACAATGACAAAGAAAGACTTAATGAATTTATTAGAATCACCAGGAACTAAGGAAGCACCTGTTAAGACACCTACAAGGACAAAACCTGAAAGGAAGACACCTTATCAGCCGAAACATAAACCGGCTCCAAAAGCTGCAGATACTGAAGTTGCACCTACAAGAGTAAAACCTGGTACAAAAGAAAAACCAGACAGAAAGACTCCATACCAACCAAAACACAAACCAGCACCGAAAGCGGGTAAGAAAGGATTACCTGAGTTTTTGAAGTTTAATACGTTAAATATACAGTTTAGAGATGGGCAAGAAAATTAATGAAGCACCGATAGATTATGGTGATAGACCAGAAAGAATGGCACCTGATATTCAGGCAAAGATTCAAGGTCGTGAAACACCCCTTTCAGATAACCCAGCATTAGACATTGATTTAGATGGTGATGGTGTGGTATCTTCATTTGAAGAATTATTGGCATCAAAAAGATTTGCTGACGTTGTTGACAAGGTAAAACAATATACAGGTCTTACAGACATCTCAGGTCAAAACGCTTTTATGCAACTACAGATGATGTTGCAACAAGCGGTTCAACAAGTAAAATCAATTGAGAACGAAAATGAGGAATACCTTGAGAATCTTGCTGTTGATTTGGTTAAGAAAGAAATGGCTCTTCCTGATGAAGCGTTCCAATTTGACGTAGAACTACTTTCAGGTATGGGACAGATTGATACATCAAAGATGAGAGGTCAGTCTGACGAAGAACCTGATGAGGAGGATATTATGAAAGCCTTCGGTAAAGATTCCGAAGAAATGGAGGACGATATTGAGTCATTTATGGACGCTATGGATAAGTTTGACATGGAGAAAGCAAAAAGACGTTTCATTAATTCTCTTATCCAAGGAGCGTCAAAGAAAGGTCACTATATGTTTAACTTGGTTCGTGATGAATTGGACCGTTTGGACCCACAATTACTTAACCTTTACGGTGTATTAATGTCTATTGCAGATTTAATGTATTGGGTAATCCCTGACCAAATGACACAAATGATGGCAGGTGCTGGTGAAGGTGTTCAAGGTTCTGAAGAGGTTGATGATACTACGGACCCACCAACAATCAAAGCAAAAGGTTTGTTCTTCCCTGTATTGATTCACGAATTAATCAAAGGGGTATACGAGGTATTGGGTACACAAGGTTTACCTGATGACCCTAAAGCAGCTGAGATGGTTATGGGTTCTCAAGATACTCTTCCTTATGAGATTTGGGATTTACGTTTAGGTCCTGTTATTTGGGAGAGATTTACCGCGGCATATCCTGAGGATTTGTATGAAGATGATATGAGAGAAATTCAGAATTACTTATTCTCACGTTTCTCAGCGTTATCTACTGAAGAGTTCTTTGAAGTTGCAAGAGAGATTATTGGTGATTCTGAAAAAGGTCAAAAGATTGTTCAGAGAATGGTCGATGAAATCGTTGAGGAGTTACGTCAATACGACTTGGAAGACGCTTTGGGTGGTTCTGATGAGGAGGACGAAGATGATGATGAATTCAGAGATTTCTTAGGTGGACTCGGAATTGATTTATCATAATATACAACTAACTTATGATTTATGGGTTTGACAAGAGAACAGGTACTGGTAGAATACGCAAAGATTGTGAAAGATACTTCCTATGCTCTCAAGACTTACCTACAAACATACGACAACACACAATCACGTTACGTACCCCTCGAACTATTTCCCGACCAAGACAGATTAATTTCTGATTACGACAATTTCGAAGAAAACATTGCTATTAAGTATCGTCAAGCAGGTGTATCCACAGTAACGGCTGCATGGTCATCAAAGAAGTTGGTCACAGCTCAGAAAAGCAAACCTGAAAAGATTCTAATCATTGCAAACAAATTGGATACGTCCATGGAGTTTGCAAATAAGATTAGGAGTTTTGTAGACCAGTGGCCCGAATGGTTGGGTGTTAAGTTCTCTGCCGACAAAAATTCACAAAGACACTTTAAGTTAACTAATGGATGTGAGGTAAAAGCCGTTGCAACATCTAAGGATGCCTTGCGTGGTTATACTCCGACAATCCTTATTTTTGATGAGGCGGCGTTTATTGATGCCGATGATGACTTCTGGTCTGCGTGTATGGCATCGTTGTCTACGGGTGGTAAGGTAATCGTTATCTCAACACCTAATGGTTTTGACGCTATTTATTACGCTATCTACGAACAAGCCTTAAGGGGTATGAACGATTTCAAAATTACTGACATGTATTGGTATCGTGACCCTCGTTATGCTAAAAATCTTAAATTGATTAAATGTAACGATATTATTCACTATATGTTGAATAGGGAGGAATATGATGACAGTAAGATTATTATTGACTATACCGATATCAATCCAAGAGAAAGGGATTTTGAGGAGATTAGTCGTAAGTTTGACGAGGGATATAAACCTTATTCTGATTGGTTTGAATCCATGGCAAAGAAGCTTAAGTTTGACCGTAGAAAGATAGCTCAGGAATTGGAGTGTAATTTCTTAGGTTCAGGGGATAATGTTATACCTAATGAGACCATTGAAAAGATGAAGGACCGTTATATTCGTGAACCTGAAAATAAGTTTATGGGTGGTTCATTATGGCAGTGGAAAGAGCCAATACCCGGTCATAAGTACATTATGGGTATTGATGTTTCTCGTGGTGATAGTGAGGATTACACGACTTTCTGTATTATTGATTTTGATGAAAGAGAACAGGTGTTAGAATACTTGGGTAAGATACCACCTGATGTTGCCGCTGAGGTAGCTTTTAAATGGGCTACAATGTATTCTGCATTTGTTGTGATTGATATCACCGGTGGTATGGGTGTATCTACAGCAAGGAAGTTACAGGAGTTAGGTTATCAAAACCTTTATGTTGAAGGTGTAAATGTTGCCGATAAGTGGAAGTATAACCCTAAGTCGTTTGAAAAGATACCTGGATTAAACTTTAATAATAAGAGGGTTCAAATTGTTGCATCTTTTGAGGAGGCGTTAAGACATGACTATCAGGTCCGTTCAAATAGGTTATTAAATGAGTTGAATACCTTTGTTTATATCAATGGTAGACCTGACCACCAAAAGGGACAACACGATGACCTTATTATGGCGATGGCTATGGCGATATATGTTGGAGAGAATTCATTCTCTTCATTAGAGAAGGTTACAGAACAAACAAAGGCGATGGTGGACAGTTGGATGGTTCAGGAAAGTCCTGTTAAAAACCCTGTCAACGATTACAACCCTTCGTTGAGTGCAATGCCGAGAGACCCTTACGGAAGACCACACCACGGTGGTGCTTCAAAAAGTGACTATGAAAACTATTTATGGTTATTCGGAGGTAGAAGATAAAATATTTAATTATTGTAGGGAATTACTACTATTTATATAAAAACAAAAAATGGCTGAGAATAACTATACTGTATGGCAGAGATTAACCAAAGTTTTTGGTCCCGATTCTACATTGGACCAACAGCCTCCTGTATACAAATTTGATAAGGAAGAATTATTAAAGACACCCGATAAGAAAGAATACGAAAGAGAGAAACTTCAAGCTCAACAAACTTTGTATTTGGGTCAACAATGGCAGAAGGTTGAAAACAACCTATATACTCAAGCCGTATATTATGAACCAACAAGATTAGCTGCGTTCTACGATTATGAGAGTATGGAATATACTCCTGAAATTTCTGCGGCACTTGATATATATGCTGAAGAATCTACAACTGCAAATGAAGATGGATTTATCCTTCAGGTATACTCAGAAAGTAAAAGAATTAAATCAGTATTGACTGACCTATTCAACAACAGATTGGATATTGATACCAACTTACCGATGTGGACAAGAAACACCGCTAAGTATGGTGACAACTTCGTATACTTGAAGTTAGACCCTGAGAAAGGTATTATGGGTGGTCAACAATTACCAAACATTGAGATTGAAAGATTAGAAAGGGGTATGACTTCAACACCAAGTCAATATGGTGTTAATCAACCAGCTGGCGAGAGTAACGAAGACGCCCTTAAGTTCAAATGGAAAGTTAAGGATATGGAGTTCAACACATGGGAGATTGCTCACTTCAGACTTTTGGGTGACGACCGTAAACTTCCTTATGGTACTTCTATGTTGGAAAAAGCCAGAAGAATTTGGAAACAACTTATCCTATCAGAAGATGCGATGTTAATCTATAGAACATCAAGAGCACCTGAAAGAAGAGTATTCAAAGTATTCGTCGGAAACATGGACGACAAAGATGTCGAACCGTATGTACAACGAGTCGCTAACAAGTTCAAACGTGACCAGGTCGCTGACCCAGCAACGGGTAATGTTGACCTACGTATGAACCAAATGGCTGTAGACCAAGATTACTTTATTCCTGTTCGTGACCCTAACGCTCCGAACCCTATTGATACTTTACCAGGTGCACAGAACCTGTCAGAGATTGCGGATATTGAATACATCCAAAAGAAACTATTGACAGCTCTTCGTGTTCCTAAGGCATTCTTAGGTTTTGAAGAAGTTACTGGTGAAGGTAAGAACTTAGCATTACAGGACATTCGTTTTGCAAGAACCATCAACAGAATTCAGAAGTCTATGATTCAGGAGTTGAACAAGATTGCAATCATCCACTTATACATCTTAGGTTTTGAGGATGAATTGAATAACTTCCAATTGGCATTGACTAACCCATCATCACAAGCAGACTTGTTGAAAGTGGAACAATGGCAACAGAAGATTCAGTTGTATCGTGATGCAACTACTGACCCAGGAAACGGTATCTTACCTGTTTCTTCATCATGGGCTAAGAAACACATCCTTGGATTCTCTGATGAGGAAATCAAACTTGACTTACAACAACAACGTATTGAAAGAGCGGTTTCAGGTGAGTTGGAGAAAACACAAGAAGTTATCCTACACACAGGTATTTTTGATAACCTTGACAAACTATACGGTCAGAAAGGTGCAGAACCTGAAGCAGGTGCAGGTGAAGAAGGAGGAGACGACTTCGGAGGTGGTGACTTCGGTGGAGGTTCAGACTTTGGTGGAGACCTCGGAGGTGACTTGGGTGGTGAACCTGCTGGTGAAGTTGAAGCTGGCGGTGGTGAAGATATCACACCTGAGACTTTCGTAAGAAATAAAGACTTAGATTTAATCCTTGAAGACTCAACATTATTCGGTAATGATGAGACCATTGACCTTTCAAAAGGTAGAGAGTCATTGGGTGAGATGGAAGAAAAGTTAAACGACTTACTTAAATAGTAATATTTATTAAATAAAAGAATTATGAATAAGTTTGGTGAAATTAAATCAAAGATTGAAAAAACGTTAGTTTCTACTTACGGTAAAGAATCTTTTAAGTCTAATCTACAGGGTTTCAAAAAGAGAATCTTGGGTGACAAAAATTTAGCTGAGGCCTATTACCTTTATGACGAGTTGAGTTCACAAAAAGGTTTATCTAAAGAAGTCGCTTCAGTATATGTAAATGAGTCGTTTGAAAAGTTAAATGACATCATCACAAATAACAAAGAAAAAATTGAAGAATTGTCTAAATGGGTTAACACGCTTTTGGACGAATCTGTTGAAAATAATTACATAGATATTGATAACGTTATTTACGAAAAATCTTTAACTAAATTGGAATCGGTTGTTGAATCAAAATTAAAGATTCAGAGAACACTTTCTGAAACAAAAATTGAAGACGTAATCAAAGAATCGGTAAATTTACCACTATCTACAATGTTGAAAATTGCATCAAACACATTCAACAAAGAATACGAAAACATCAACGAAGCTGAGAAAGAAGAATTGAAATCATTGTTATCAATGACAAAAGAACAAATCTCAGAAGAGATGAATACTCTAAAAGAATCTGTAGTTTCTAAACTACAAGGTAGTATCAATGAGAGTGAAGACAAAGAACTTCAAGAAAAAATTGGTAAAACCATTGAAAAGATTAACGAAAGTAAAAACGATTTGGTTTCGTTATATAAGTTACGACAACTACACGAGGGGTTATAATTAAAAAAGGGTTTAGTCTTCTAAACCCTTTCTTTTTTCTACATATTTGGCTTTTTGGAGTTGTTTCCTTTTTTTGGTGGTGTCTTTCTCATGATATCGTCCCTCTCGTAAATTATTAAGTTGTTTGGTTTTTATCACCTTATACTTATAATTTTTGAGAGCTCTCTCAATACCACCTTTTTTGTCTACTTTTACTATTAACATACTTGACTATTATAATAAATAGTTTTTTTAAGTCAAATTTTGACTGAAGGGGAAAAGTTTATTATACTTTTATCAACAAATAAACGAGAAGATATATGAAACATATATGAAAAAAGGTAAAAGTTCGAAGTTAAACATCTTCGAAAATGCAAAGTGTAGTTATGGAACTGTAGACGCACAAAACTTAAAATCAATTTACATCTCCATACAATCGTGGGTAGAACCCACAGTAGAAAGTGACAAATGGAATAGAATAAACGGTAACCTAAATCGTAATATAAAACATAACTTATTGGAGTGTGTAGATTCATTGATTTTTGAACCACACAATATCGTAGACTTAGACCTAAGAACCAGTGGTATACAATTAGGTAAAAAGTCATTCATGAATTTGGAGATTACATTGTTCTTAAAAGAACATATGGATTTCAAATCAATCATCCTTAGAGATAGAGTAAAACAAATCTGTAAGTCAGTATATAATGATGAGTTGATGTCATCAGATTATTTTACTCTTTCAAAGACCAAAACGAAAAAGAAGGAATATTTATCTTAAACACCTTTTTCGTGAAAATCAAAATTACAGAATCACAATTAAAGAATTTGAAGAAGGTCATCAGTGAGGGTAACACCGCCATTGATGACCTCAACAATCTTATTGACCCCTCTGATTTTACTATTAATGAGGATTTTACTGTTGTGACTTTTAGACATGTTATATTAGAAGGTGATATGGTGGATAATGATATCTCTGTTAGAGTTGCAATTGATAAAGTTCTATACACTTATGATGGTGAACAAGACGTGACAGGGTTTGCTTTAACGTGGGCAATCAAAGACGTTTATTCAGGGGAAGATTTATCATTAGGGTATGTTATTAATAATGCTGTTTCCCAAGTAATGAATGCCAAATATTCTAAATATATAGGTGTTGAGGTAAGTGAATATGACATCATCATAGAATAATCTCCATTCTCAAGTATTTATAATAAAGATTTATTACAATGAAAATATTAGGTCCAAACGATACAGGTAAAGGAATATTGATTGAATGGGATGCAGGATATGTTAATCCTAACGATAGCCGTAACGCAGAAGTAATCAAAGAATCATACGGGCAATTAGAACACTCAAAGCCTTTTGAGTTCTACGCTGTATTACAAAAATACGACACACCAAACAGAAACGGTCGTGTATACCCTGAAAAGATTTTACGTAGAGAAGCTGAAAGATACCAAGGAGCAATCAACAAAGGATTGTCTATTTCAGAACTTAACCACCCTGAATCATCGTTAATTGATTTGGACCGTGTATCACACTTAATCACAGAAATGTGGTGGGAAGGTAATACATTGATGGGTAAAATTAAATTGTTAACTTCACCAGGGTTTCATCAGACAGGTGTCGTATCGTGTCCTGGAGACCAAGCAGCAAACTTAATGAGACAAGGTGTTACTATGGGAGTATCTTCTCGTGGTGTTGGTTCATTGGCACGTAAGGGTGAAAGAAACGAAGTTCAGGAAGACTTTGAACTTATCTGTTTTGACCTTGTATCATCACCATCTACACCAGGTGCGTATCTATTCCTTAATAAAGACGACAAAAACAAGTACGAAGAGAACTTGGAAGAGGAAAGAAGACCTGAACCTGAAGCAAGATTAGACGGAGGAATGGGGGCATCTATTGACTTAATGAGAAGATTATCCGATTATTTAGGTAATTAAAAACTTTATAACCATGGATGAGAAATATTTCGTAGCAAAAATTCAGTATGACCTACCTGATGAAAACTCAGGAAAGATTAAAAAAATCAGAGAAGAGAAACTTGTAAGAGGTTACAACGTCACAGAAGTTGAATCAAAGGTAACCAAGAAATTCGAAGGTTTCCCACATGATTGGAGAATCACCGCATGTGCTGAAAGCAAAATCGACGAGGTTTACGAATAACAAAAACCAAACCAAAAAATTTAAGAATCGGAGGGAGACTTCCGATTTTTTTATGCCCGTATATTTCATATGTGATATTTTTTAACTTTTCAGACTATTTATATGATAAGAATTAATAAACACTTGCGCAAAAAGTAAAAAATGGCAAACGAAACTAAAAAAAACTTAGTTGAAGAGGCACTACTACAAATGAAAAATTTGGAGGAAGCCGTAACGGAAAATGCAAAAGGAATACTTGCTTCTACTATGAAGGAAGAAATCAGTGAATTAGTAAAAGAATCATTATCTGAAGAGGATGATATGATTGAAATGTCAGACATGAAAGAAGGTTCAGAAGATGTAGAAGAGTCAGAGATGGCTGAACAGATGGATATGGAACTTGACATGGAAGACGGAGAAGATGAAATGGACATGGAAATGGGCATGGATTCTGATGATTCAGAAATGAAAGACGAAGACGAGGAAATGGACATGGAAGACGTAGAAGATATGTTGGGAATGGACTTACCTGGTGATGAGTTGGAAGTTGATGATGAAGAAGAGGTTCTCTTGCCTCTAGATTTAACGGGAGCATCTGACGAGGAAATCTTAAAGGTTTTCAAAGCAATGGGTGAAGAAGATGGAATCATTATCTCTCAAGATGATGACGAAATTTCACTTAAGGATAACGAAGCTGACGTTGAATATAAAATTCAAATGGAATCTGAAGAAGAAGTTGAAATGGAAGAAATGGATGAGGAAGTATCTGAAGAAGATATGGACGAAGTTGTTTACGAAATTGAAATGGATGAAGAAGATGACATGGATGAAGAGTATAAAGAAGGATACCAAAAAGAAGAAATGGAAGAAGGTCAAGGTTATGATGACAAAGAAGACGAAAGAGAAGGAATGAAGCATGGTAAAATTGCAGATAAGGACTTAGGTTCTAAAAAGGCAAGAAGAGACGATGCAGAATTCGAAACTCGTGAAGAAGAAATGTCTGAAGAAGAAATGGAAGGTGAAGCTGTTGAAGGTATGGTGAGAAGTCACGCTGCTGGACAGAACGCATCGTCTGACAAGTCTAAAGGTTTACCAAGACCACATTCAGTACCTAACAAGGCTCGTTTAGGTGAATCAGCACAAAAAGAAATTCAACAACTTAGAGAGAAGAATGAAGAGTACCGTAAGGCACTTAACATCTTTAAAGAGAAGTTGAATGAAGTTGCAGTATTCAACTCTAACTTGGCTTATGCTACTCGTCTATTCACTGAAAATACGACAACGAAGCAAGAGAAAATCAACATCCTTAGAAGATTCGATTCAGTAGAAACATTGAAAGAATCTAAAAACTTGTATAAGACTTTGAAAGAAGACTTTGGTGGTAAGGAAGCTAATACAATTTCAGAATCAGTTTCTGAGAAAGTATCTAAGTCACCTGTCAAAGGTTCATCTGCGAATCTTATCGAGAACAAAACGTATGAAAATCCTCAGTTCATGAGAATGAAGGATTTGATGACGAAAATAATTAAATAAATAAAACTTAAAAAATTACTAAAATGGGAGCATTATTAGAATCAGGTCTTGTTGGTAACATCGGTCTTAAGCACTTGAAAGTTATCAAAGAAGACACAATCAACAAATGGGACAAATTAGGTTTCTTGGACGGATTGAAAGGTCACTTAAAAGAAAACGTGGCACAATTGTACGAAAACCAAGCGTCTCACTTAATCAATGAAGCGGCAAACGCTTCTGACTCAGGTTCATTTGAAACTGTAGTCTTTCCTATCGTTAGAAGAGTATTCTCTAAATTATTAGCTAACGATATCGTATCTGTACAAGCAATGAACTTACCAATCGGTAAATTGTTCTACTTTGTACCTAAAATTCAAACAGCGAACGCTAACGGAAACGCGGGTGAACACTATAAACCATACGGAGCACCGGGAGGTCCATCATCTACGGATACAGGATACACTTCTGGTGACAAAAACTTGTATGACCGTTTCTACGAAGGTGAAACACCAAATTCTGACCCTGCTGGTCTTTTCGATTACTCGAAAGGTAGATATTCAGAAGTTACTAAAGCTTTAGTTAACTACAGATGGGATGGTTCTGAATTAGTAGAAGCTGAAAACACTTCAGGAAATACTTTTTATTCAGGTGAACAAAGAAGTATTATTGTAGTATTATCAGGTTTCTCTGGAGACGGTGCTGGTAAACTAATTGGTCCTGATGGTAACGCAATGGACACTGAAGAATTCTTATCTTCATTAGAAGTAAGAAGTAGTGGTGATACTCCATACTACAACTTTAATGTTGTAACTCAGAAGTACGGTAAAGGTATAGTTGGATACGGTAGTGAATCATCAACAACATTCCCAGGTACGGGTCCAGGTGGTTCTTATGACAATATCTGTGACGCTCAAGGTAAAATTTACTTAGCTATTGACACAGCAACTCCAGTTGCTATTGGTTCAACAACTTCGACTGATGGTTACTCAGGAACTACATTTGGTGCGGCATTGACTGCTACTGCACCTGCATTTGAAGCAACTTACAGAATCTACGAAACATTAGAATTTGAAGATGCTATCGGTGAAGTTTCTTTCGATTTAGATGCTGTTACAGTATCTGTTACTGAAAGAAAACTAAGAGCTCAGTGGTCTCCAGAATTAGCACAGGATGTATCTGCATTCCACAACATTGACGCTGAAGCTGAATTAACAGCTTTATTGTCAGAGCAAGTGGCGGCAGAAATTGACCGTGAAATCTTAAGAGACTTGAGAAAAGGTGCAGCTTGGTCATTACGTTGGGATTACAACGGATGGAAGAGAGTAAATAATGGTTCAGTTAACTATAACCAAAAAGACTGGAACCAAACATTGATTACTGCGATTAACCAAATCTCAGCTCAAATTCACAAATCAACATTAAGAGGTGGAGCTAACTGGATTGTTGTTTCTTCTGAAATTTCAGCAATCTTTGATGACTTGGAATACTTCCACGTATCAAACGCAGCACCAGACCAAGACCAATACAACATGGGTATTGAGAGAGTAGGTACGTTATCAGGTAGATATCAAGTTTACCGTGACCCTTACTTCCCACCAAACACAGTATTGTTAGGTCACAAAGGTTCTTCTTTATTGGATACAGGTTACGTTTACGCACCATATGTACCATTACAGTTGACACCAACAATGTATAACCCATTCAACTTTACACCAATCAAGGGTATCATGACGAGATACGCTAAGAAGATGGTGAACAACCGTTTCTACGGTAAGATTACAGTTGATGGTGTTAGAACTTTCGACTTAAGAGAATTGAGATAATCAATATCTTATTAGATACAAGAAGGGGACCATTCGGTCCCCTTTTTTTATTTATATGGTTCAGGTCGATAATCTTTTGATGATATCATCTTTAGCATATCTCTTTCGACTCTGATAGATTGAAATTGGTCGTCAATACTTGGTCTATGACCCTTAGCCATTTCTCTTTGTATTATCATTTCAATTTCTGATATTCTATTACTAATTTCTGTTTTCGTCATAATAAATATTTTTTGCATAAAAAAGAGGTCTTACGACCTCTTCTCTAACTAAACTAAAAATTATTCCTCCACTTTTACTTCAGGTTGTCCTGAGACTTCCTGAGGCTGACCCGAAGGATTAGTCAATACTCTGATAGCTTTTGAGATGGTTTCAGTTTCTTCCATTCCGTAAGTTCCTCTTGATTGTGCTGCTCGTGTTGCTTGAACTAAGATGTATAAACCTTGGTCAGGTGTCATATTAGTGATGAAGTTATTCAAGTCATCCATGTTGTTGTAATTGATGGTATTGAATAGTTGACCAATGGGTTGAGGACCTTCTTGTTCCGAAGTCTCTTGTGTTGTTTCCTCTGATACTTGTTCTACCATTTCTTCGGTAGTTTCAGTTTTTTTACTTTTTGCCATTTTGTGAAATATTGTTTTGTTTATCTTTTTCTGAGTATTTATTAAGTGTATAACATTAATATACGATTGTCAAGTTATGAGTAAATATATTCTAAGTGAAGATTTAGCTGTTTGGTTTGGTAAAAAGAAGAAAAAGAAAGGTTCTTCTCAGCCTAAGGGTCCGTGGGTAAACATTTGTAAAAAGAAAAAGGGTGGTGGTCACCCTCCATGTGGTCGTAAGGATGCGGATGAACGTGGTTATCCTGTATGTAGAGGTGCTGGCGTTGCGGGTAAAATGTCGCAAAAGGAAAAAGACTCTGCTTGTAGAAGAAAGAGAGAAAAGGAAAAGAAAGACACTCAAACAGGTAAAGGTCAAAAGCCGACACGTATCAAAGTTAAGAACTACAAAAAAGAGTCTATAGATACGAATATGATTCAGAATATTTTACAAGAGTTTATTCAAGTGAAACAGACGATATCTGAAAACTTGCAATACCATATTGATAATAACATTAGTTTGACTGAAAATGCGTTTAGACATGGTAGTCCAAAGTATTTTGAGGTAATCAATGAGGCTCGTGAACTTTATAATAAAGGGTTTGGTGAGTGGTCTGAGGAAGATATTGAATTATTAGAATCGGATAAAGGTAAGTTCTTTATCTACGAAGGTGAAAGATTACCATTAGACTTCCCTATGATTAATGAACAAGGTGCTGACACATCTTGGTCAAGAGATGAGGATAAAATAACTCTTAAAGATATTTTAGAACTAACAAAAGACATTAAAGTTACAAACTTCCCCACTAAAAAATTGGCAAATGTTGTATTAAATTGGGATGGTAATCCTGAGGAAATAGATAGAATTAGTCAAGTAGAGGTTTCATCTCAATACCCTATTTTAATCATGGTAGATGAAAATAATAAGATTCAATGGATATTAGACGGAAATCATAGAGCACAAAAAGCATTAAGGTCTAATTCAGAAACGATACCAGCAAAACTTATTAAACCATCGAATCTTAATCCTAAAGCTAAAAAGATATTTGGTCTATATGAGGCTGAGTATAAGGGTAAAAAGGTTGAATTAGGTAAACCAAAATCAGGTGGTTCTAAGAAATGGTATGTTTATGTCCGTAACCCAAAGACGGGTAAGATTAAGAAAGTTAGTTATGGTTCCCCTGTTATGACCGCCAAATGGAATGACCCTGCAGCTCGTAAATCATTTGCTGCGAGACATCAGTGTGAGAAGAAGAAAGATAAGACTAAAGCTGGGTATTGGGCGTGTAGAGCACATAAAGACTTTGGTAAGAATGTACCAGGAAGATTTTGGTAATGGTATATAGTCAAGAAAATATTAGTAAGTATAAGTTCAAAAGAGTATTCACTGAAAATGTGGACACTGAGGAATTGGTATGGCACAGAGACAGGTGTGACCGTCAGGTTTTTGTTGAGGAGAGTAATGGTTGGATGTTACAGATGGACGAGGAACTACCTCAGGTCTTGCAAGAAGGACAAACATACTTCATACCTAAGATGATGTATCACAGGGTAATTAAAGGTACTGGTGACCTTAAAATTACCATCGATGAAGGGTTTGATAAGTTTAGAGTACCTAAAGTAGTCAGAGAGTCAGTTAAAAAGAACTTATATCGGATTAGAAAGTCAGGTGTTGACATGAAAATTGCTAATACCCTTTTGGAAAATCAATATGTTTCAAGAGAGGTATTAGATAACATCAAATCTTTTTGTGATAAGTCTTATATTACAGAAAGCAGAAACCCCCAAAATGATAAGGACAATATGACTTATCTATCTTATGGGGGTCTGAAAGGTTACGAGTGGGTTATCAACTCGTTAGTTCGTTAATTAATAGAAGGTGTAGTACTTAACGGTTTCGGTGTTATCATATAGTCTGTACTATATGCATCGGGCATAGTTTCGTAGATATAATCCATTGCTCTTTCTACGGAACTTGCACTTACTTCCATTAGGACTTTATCATCCTTCTTATGTTTCAACTGATAGGTTGTAGAGATATACGACATGACACAAATTTTTTTACAAACACAAAGATAAGAATTATTTCTTACCTGAACAATACTTTCCTGAACATCTTTTTTCCCCGTCTAATCCAGGCATCTTGCCCTTACAGACTTGGACTGCATAACCATTGGCATATGCGGATGGGTAAACATCATATTTCGCTTTTGCAGCGTTTTTACCACGAGAACATAACGTCGTATCTTTCTTTTTCTTTTTCTTCTTAGATTTTTTCTTTTCGTCAATAACTCTTCTGACAATTTCCTCTAACTGTGCCTCTGTAATTTTTACTTTTCTCATTTCTTGTTAACGATTTGGAATTGTAGTTCTCTTTTATAAGTATTCACTTCGCGGTCGGTGTTCACCTTAATATCTATAAAATATTCATTTGGTATCTTGTCTGTCGTATCAAATACGAAGTAGTATCCGTCTGCGGTTCTGTTGATTTGTGTCCAATCTTGAACCTGAACCTCTGTACTACCTTCTTTCACGTAAACTCTGTAGTAACAATCTACATGTTTAAGTACTTCTTTGGCTGTGTAAGCCTTTTTGAGGGTTACATTGACTTTTCTGATGTCAGTATTGAGGATTTTTTCATTTTGTAGGATACCGTTGAAGTCAAAACCATATAATGATGGTTCCTCCGTTCTAGTTCCTAACGTGAAGTAATCCCCACTTTTAAGAAGTACAAATTCGTTTTCAATGGCAGATATTGAATCACCGTTGTAAGATAACTCTCTCCAATTATCATAGAACATACAAGGTACTGATGTCACACCTGTAATTGGTGGTACAGTAATTTCGTAAACCCCTTTAGTTCTACTACACCCTGTTAGTGTATATATGATATCGTCATTGTCGTCTATAATATCAACAACGGGGTCGTTGTCTAAGTTAATTGGATTACCGTTAACGTAAGCATATAAGTAAAGTTTATTTGATTTTCCTTGATAGAAAGTATATCTATCATCTTGAATCAAGTCGTCGTAATTTGTTTCCAAATAAGGCTCGTAGAATGTTTGTGTGTGACGAGAGAAGAACCCAACAGAATAATTCTCAGTCATACCTGTGATGTTTTCAACTTCAGGTACAAATGCTACACCCCAACCAGTCACACCTGTGGTTGCACCTGTAAGGATGTTATTGATTTCGTTTGTCATATCAAACTCAATATCTTCATTACCGAACTCAAAATGTTGAGTGTCTACAATGGTAAGACCAGAATAGTTTAAACCTGAGTTTGAGTTACTGTTTGAATTGTCATAGATACCGGCAAGAGACCAATTCTTTACTGTACTTCTTTGATACCAGTTTACTGGTCTATCAGAGAAAGACTTATTACCTTCAAACACGTCATTTACATTGTAATAATTTTCACCTACACCCTCGTCCCATGTTTGTGGGTTACCAGTTGCTCCTGAAACTTTAGGGATACGGAACAATACTAAGTCAAATGATGTAGCTCTTCTTCTACCGTTGGACCATGTAGAGTTCAACAACTCCATATCAAAAGACGATGTATTCGTCATACGAAGAGTGTGTGTCATATCTGCGGTACAACCTGTTGAGATTTCACCGTTAGAAAGTTTTATCTGTAGTTCCGTTAAGTCAATATCAAAAATAAAACGTGAATAACCTTTAGGTGAGTTTAGATTATCTACTCTCCCAAAGAAAAGTTCAACAACAGGGTTTCTACCTGTGTTGGTATAAGAATTAAAGATTAACGTATCGTTACGTTTGAAATACGACTTGTAAATTGACATTATTCGTTTTTACTATAAATACTTAGTTTATACGAATATTTTTATTTAATATTTTAGTACTTGCTTCTAACAGCTCTTTCAATAAGTCTTCAACTCTTGTACCGTCAGTAGTTACAGGTACAGGTGGCATACCAGGGTATGGATGTACGTGGGTAGCCAAGAATCTTACAATGAGTTCTATGAGTTGTAACAATTCTTCGCCTCTAACCACTGATGAGGTTTTTGGTTGTATTTCATTGACTAATTTTGTTTGGTTAATACCGTAGATGGTATCTGATAAGTTAATCTTAGATTTACTTGGATTAACACTATCGTGAGCTAATAAATAGAGTTGGTTGGCACCCATAATACCCACAGTGTTATCCTGATTAAGAATCTGTTTAGGTCTAAACTTCTCCTTTTCAATTTTTGTGGGTCTTGTTGATTTCCCTTTTTTATCATAAACTAACCCTGCACCCATAATATTACTTGTGAATTCTGTAGGTTTTATTAAAGGAAATAACATTGTTAAATTGGCGTATGATTCAAAATCAGTATTTGAGTTGATTTCTCTAACTACTTTTGTGTTTTGCTGATTTGGACGGAAATACAAAGGGTATTGGTTATTAATAGTTAAACCACTCTCCATTCTACCTTTCATAACATCATTAATAAATGTATTAACGAGTTTGGCTACTTGAAACAAAGACAGACTATTAAATTGCTTGATGTACTGAATTCTTTTAAAACTCTCAATGTTTGATGCAACGGTAACACTAGATACTCTTGTGGAACCAGAAGATTCATCAGGTTCAATTGAGTATAATATAATTTGTCCTGTAAATGCACTAAAAATATTTTCAGGATTAAAAATTTCGTACTCTACTAATTTTTTTATATTGGTATCTTCTTGATTAATCTTATATCGTGTCTTAACACCCGCATATTGTTCTTTTGTGTTATATTGTGTTAACTGAATAAAAGCTCTGTCTGTTTTTGCAGTTGGTAATTGTTTACGATTAAATCTGTTGTGTTTACCGGCACGAATTAAAATCTCACCATCTTTCAATACCACGTCAGTATTGTTTCTACCCATAATAGCTACATCACCAGGTTCGGGGAAAACACCTTTAGTTTTTGGTTCATAAAGTTCTCCTGACTTATTCTTTAATGGTCGGTATTTTTTATTTTGTGCACCGGCATTAAGGAATGTTTTTGCCGAGTCAGAATCTTCAAAGAAAATGCTCGCTGGTGATGAGAATGGTCCTTGAACGTAATATTGGTTTTTAAGGGTCTTTATCTGTGGGTTAGTGTATAAAATATGTACATATTCATTAACCTTGGGTACCTGATAAACAAAGTACGGAAGAAGGGGAAGAAACACAAAAGGGTCCTTATCTGTCCATTTATCTTTAGTTTCATCCCAATTTGGTATAGAACCCAAACGATTAGAAATATTTTGGTCTTCAGGGTAAACACGGATTCTACCAAGCATAAAAGGGTCCTGATTATCTACCACAGTACCTTGGAAGATAACTTGCCTAAAATTCAAGGGTAGATTGAGACCTGAATTAAAACTTTGTTGTGATGGTGTTATTGCCATTACTTATTACCTCTGTTTTTATATTCTTTCAAGATATCGTTATAGATTTTTTCTGTGGAATCTAAGTGTGTTGAAAGTTTTATGAGTAATGACTTTGTTTCCTCAAAATCTTGGCTAAGTTCAGTCAATGCATATTTCAAGTCAGAGTTACTTCTATTTTTGTAATCTGAAATAATGGTTTGTATTTTTTCTTGATTTTCCATATTAATATGATTTTCCATAGGCTTTAACAACCCCCGTTGTACTACCACCGATGATACTTATAGGGTCTAAACTGACTTCTGTCTTACCATTTTCGTGCATCTCCTTGAATTGACCTTTGATAAGAGAAAAGTTGGCTTGTAATGCAATATTAGGTGAACCGTCTGGTAAGTCACCAGTTGGAACTCCACTTTTTTGCATCTCCTCTATAAAGTTAGTGTATACTCTTGTTTCTGACATACCTGGTAGGAATCTTGATAATGACAGAGCAAACGATGGTAGACCTAAATCTAAATTTCTACCAGCAATTTGTAGTAACTTAAATAGTTCATCAACCACTGATTTACATTGTCGCCAATCTAAGAATCCATCTGCGAGAATAATTACCGTTTCAAGTACCGTAAAAATCATTTTGGCTGTAGCATCTCTTGATTCCTTAGCGATATCTGTAATAATAAGTCTAACTAATTGTGCTAAGTTATTTTTGATATTATTAAAAAGTTCTTCAACAAAGATAGACCCAATTTTACTCATCACTTCAATTAAGAAAGACTTAAATGTTAAGAAGAAATCCTCCAAATCTTCTATTAGGTCTACGATGTTGTTTTGAATTGCCTTAAACATAGTCATAAACCCTAATAGGTTTTTAGGTGATAAAAGAATTTGCATAATACTCTTAGGGATGATACCCAATAAGTCAAACTTCATGGACGCATTGATATTGATACTTGGAATTTGTAACTTCCACTCTTCGTTTTCAGACAACTTATCTAAAGCCTCTACCATTTTATTTAACTTATTTTTTTCTGTACTTTCTCCTCTAGCATCTTTGATGTAATTAATAACCGCTTGATTATCCATAGGTAATTTTACGTTATCACAGTCGGTAAATTCAACAACACCTTTAACGTAATCTTCAAGTTCACTTTCAATATTTCTTAATTCTGTATTTGTAAAATCAAAGAAACTTTCATCAACATTATCTAATGCCGATACTTTGGCAATACCTGAAACATCAATCTCTTTATTTGTATCAAAACATAGACCTAAGATTCTTTGCAACAATCTCATAAATTTACTCTGTTGTTCTTTGAAATTGATGTCCACTCCTAAATCAAATGAAATCGCATTGGTTAAGTTATCCATTATAACAGTGATTAATTCATCAATATCAACCATATTGATTGATGTGTAATAGTCTGTTAGGAATTGAGTAACACTGTTGACGTTATTAGGATTGTTTTGTAAATCAATCTTTAAATAATCACCCAAGTTACCGTTATTATCTTGGTCAACATAAGTGATATTCATAATACCATTTTTTGATGCCCCTTGGTATTGGTTACCATACTCTTGTGAGAATGAAATACCTAAATTTTGTATACGATTGTATAACTCTTTATTCATTGAATATGGCACTGTTCCGTTAGGAGTTGTTTGAGATTCAAATAATAAAACCTCTGTGTCACCATCAGGGTTATTCAGTAATTTTTTGTAGAGGTCTACTGATTGTACTCTTAGGTAAATTGGAGACGTACTGAACGTTTGTTCTTCAGAACAACCTAAAGATGATATAGTCTCTTTAATAAAGATTTCACGAATTCTATCTTTGGTGGTTAGGATTGTGTCATTGTAGATATCAATTAGTTTATCCACAGATTTTAATGAACCAATAGTCCCATCTGCACTTTTAACTGATACCATAAAAATTTCTGTGAGTTGGTCTAACTGAGTTTTTGCAATGTCTTGCATTTGCTTCTTCTTCTGTTGACTCATCCCATCAACAGTGTCACCCCATTCATTTAAATTACTAAAGTAATTCTTTTTTGATTCCTCAAAGTTATCCCCTAAATTATCTTTGATGATTTGAGATAAATCTTTTTTTGATTCGTTAGTAGTTTGATACGCCTGAATCTTAGACTTTATATCTTTATAATCTTTGTTTAAGTCAGTACCCATTGGAGTGTAATTTTATTCTAATTTATACCCTTCAGAGTTATCTTTACTTGTGTCGGAATCTTTTTGAATTAATGCAGAAAGAACATCATCATCCATATCAGAAATACTGAAGTTTTCATCTGAGGTGTTTTCGGATTTTCCCCAAATAGAAGATTGTAGTTTTGATAATGATAGTTTCTTCTCAATAGTATCGTTAATAATCTTTTGTTGTTCTTTGATTACTGGACCGATTACAGTCATGTCTTTCGGGTCCTTAAGCATTGCTAACATTTTGTTTTGTATTCTTACAGCAGTAGACCTTTGTTCTACAAGTTCATTGTAGATTTCTTGCATAAGACTTAAAACTGAGTCTTTATTTAACGATATTTCTTTTTTCTTTGGTCGTCCCATTACTTATAAATATCTTTGGAGTAAATTTTATATATTATTGATTTTTTTAACCAATTCGTAGTAGAGATTTTTATATTTCTTCATTGAAGTTCTAATCTCTTTGGTTGACATATTTGTCATCTCTCTTAATGAAAGAAGTATAATATTTTTATTAAACTTATTGTTATCAGTTCCAATAAAAATGGTTTCATAGTTTTCAAAAAGTTCTAACAATGCATATCCTAGCTTAACCTCATTTTTGTTAAGATTGGTTTCTTCCATAAAGTCTTCCATTTCTTTTAAGAAATGTTTTATGACTTGACTCGGTTCAATCTTATCATGTTCTAAGTGATAAATTAAATCAGGTCTGTTTTCTAAAGATGTTGAGATGTCTTCGTAAGATATTTTTCTGTTTTGGTCTTTTTGGTCTTTGATGATTTGACCCATCAAATAATTTTTACATATGGTACCAAAATAAGAATAGGCTTTCTTACCTTTTGCTGGTTTGAATTTGTCTACCTTAGTAATCAAAAATGAGTGGGTATCTACATGAATGTCTTTAAACTCCATACCTTTACGGTAAAGTTTGTAACGTCTAATAATAGATTCAATCATCTTATCAAGAGGTGCTCTGAGATATTCATTATAAATCTCATTCTTCTCTTGGTAGGTAGAGGCTGAAAGGAACCTTATGACTGCCTGTTCCTCTCTAACGTCAAAATAATTTGTCGTAGTCTTCGGCTTCCTACCCCTTTTTTTAGTTGGGGTAGGTTCCGGAGAATTTGTATTTCCTGATAAAGTCATTAAACATTTTCAGGTTCGTATTTTATGTTTCTATCTTCGGTAAAGAAATGTTCTTTCTTCGCTGACTCTAACCAAAATTTAACTTCATCTTCTGTTACTTTGTTACTACCGTTTTTGTAATTCCAAAAAATTGAACCCTCTCTCATATTAAGGTGTTTGTATCCAATTCTTGGGATAGTCATAATTCTTGTTGAATTATATGTTAAACGTAATAAGAATTCATAAACAAAGGTTAACCTCATTGATGGTTTGAAACCACCTAAAGTTTGGTATGTTTCTTTTTGAATCACCATACCTGCAGATTGGAAATTTTGATAATCTAATAATACTTCATTGGTTAAATATCCAATCTCACTATTCATAGACGCTGCGAATGTTGCTTCGTTAGTGAATCCAGCGAAAGTACCTCTTTCATCCACATCAACCACTAATGAAAGAAACGCTTTAACATCAGGGTGTGCGGTGGTATAGTCTTGGACATTCTTAAACCAAATTGATGAATACTCATCATCAAACTCTAAAAATGAAACCCATTCTGATGTTGCATTTTCAACACCTAAGTTCATTTGAGAAGCAAAGTCTGAATTACCTTTATTTTCAACCATGTTTACTGTTAAACCACTGAAGTCAAAATCATTTAGATAGTTGACTAATGATTCTTCATTTGTGTGTACTAAAACCAACTCTTTTGGTTGTACAGATTGATTTATTACTGAAACGATTGCGTTTGTAAACAAATCTGAGAAGTTCTTATGTTTTGAACTCTCAACAGGTAGGATTACTGATATATCTTTCATAGTTATTCTGTTTCTTCTGTTACTGTAAGTTTATCTAATTGTGATTGGAAATTCTGAAGTCTTACATCTAAGTAAGTGGTGAATGTTGAAACTACTTCAGAGTCAAATTCAGTTTTATTTTGATATGTAGATGCCGTCTCAATACCCATTGTGTAAAGTTGTTCAGAGATATTATCTTCCAACCAATTCTGAGTGTATTCAGCGATAATATCAACCATATTATTGGTTTCATATGACCATACACCGTTAGTGTCTGTCATCCATTCAGGTTTCATATTTGGAACTTTACCGACTACTGGTGTACCACAAGCCATACTTTCTAATGGGAATGTTCCAAAACCACTAATATCATCAACCCAAACAGAAACAAATGATTCCTGTAGATTTGTCACAAATTCTTCTTGTGAAAGACCTCTCATGTCACGGAAAGTGACCCATCTAAATTGTGGGTATTTCAAGTAAAACGACTTAATAATCTTCATGGTGTCTCTTTGGTCACGAGTGTGGATTGCAATGATTGGTTTCGGTGGGATAGGTTTTTTTGTGAATATCTCAGGGATTAGAGGTTTGATGATATCAACTGTAGTATTTTTCATAATACCATTGATATAAACCTTTTGAGGTTCACTTGTAGTAATCCCTTTTAGGAATCCATTCATAGACCAATTCATACCTGGTTGAATAGTCTCTAACATATAATCATATGATTGACAAAGTACAATTTTACCACATGGTAAATTCTTAATTTGTTCCATTACGTGACCATATAATTCAGGTACAACAACAAAATCTTCAGGAGAAATTTGTAGGTTTTGACCTTCAATGGACTGATGAGGGATTTCCATGTATTCTTCACCTAACCATTCTCCCACTCCACTATAATCAGTAGACTCATGTAAAATGATTGGATTGAAACCGTTATCTTTTAATGTTAATGCGATTTGGTAAGTATGACGAATACCTGCCTTTGCGTTACCTTTAGTGTCTTGAACCATAAGGTAAATTCTTGATGTTTTTTCTTTCAACTTCTCAATTGAGAGTTCTACTTTTTTAATAGTATCTTGGTCCATTAGTCAATATATTTAATAATGTTATGTCTTAATAATGTATTAAATGCAATACGAAAGGGAATACTTGTACTTCTTGCGTTATGCATTCCCAAATTTTCATCCATTTCATCCACCCTTTCGGTTAGGACAACTTCAATCATCATTTTGATTAGTTCAAACTTAATGATTGAGAAATGTTGGTGGTCCTTATCTTCTTCTTCTTTTTCTGTTGGTTTGAAGTCTTTCAGCTCAACAAAGTTTTCTAATACATCCATGTCAATGTAGTAGGTGTGTCCTAAAATTTCTATCATTTTAAATTAAGTTTTTCGTATAAATCTTTAAAATCCTTCAAAATTTCTATATCGTAATCAGAAGGAATTTCTTCATTATATGTGGTTTTATATTTAACAGTCTTATATCCTAAATCTTTTTCTAAAATCTGTGGTTGTGCAGATATAACTAAATCAAACTCAGATAATACTTTATCCTCAGTGTATTGGTTATAGAAAACTATCTTCTCAAGCATACACCCAAACTTAGATAAGAAGAACAAAGTTGCTGGCTTAGACTTCTCAATTTCATTAGAGATAATAACCAATTCGTGGTCATCTCTTAAGTCTTTGTAAATGTCATTCAAATCGTGGAATGTTGAATTTTCTGTTGATTGTGAGTGCCCAAAGATATTCATAGGGAAATCTACATAAAAGAATTCCATAAGTCTTTCTTCATCTTGAAATACGAAGTGACTACTCAGAGTTGTTGAAGTAATAGGTAGATTTAATTTATACTCAAATTCCTCTTCACCTTCTTCCACAACATAATCATCAATGAAAAACTTTTGATAAACCTCTTCGGCCTTACCAAAAGTATTTCTTAATACACCATTAACTTCAAACGCTATTTTCATTCGTATTTTTTCAATATTTTACTGATGATTGGGTTTCTGATAATATCTTCAGTACCGAAGTCAAAAGTACCCACCTCATCTAAATCGGTGAACTTACTCATCGCATCATATAGCCCCGATTGTGTTTTATCTTTATATCGGTCAGTCTGTTCAATATCTCCCGATATGAAAAACTTACTATTGAATCCAATTCTTGTCAATAATAGTTTCATCTGTGAGGGTGTAGAATTTTGAGCTTCCTCAAAAATTAAAATTGAGTTATCAATATTCATACCTCTCATGTATGCCAATGCGAACACTTCAATGATATCGTGTTCTTTTAGTTTTTCTCTTACCTCTTTACCTATAATTTTATTCAGTAGGTAATATGATGGAAAAATATATGGGTCTAACTTTTCCTCTAAGTTACCTGGTAAAGCTCCGAGTTTTTCTTCCGCTTCAACCGCTGGTCTAACAATGATGATTTTCTCATAAGAGTTACTCTCATCTAACAATAGTTGAACAGCTGCACTCATCGCTACATATGATTTACCAACACCCGCGGGTCCTGTACAAATTGTAATTTCACTATCACAAAGTGTTTGGTAATATATTTTTTGACTTTCAGAAAGAAACTTCTTTCTTGGGGTCTTCCCTATAATTTCCCTGATAATTTCTTTGCGTGATTTTTTAGGGTTATGTTCACTTCTTCTACCTTTAGTAGCCATTAATTATATGATTAATTATTTAACAAGTTCTCTTGTGTTGTGGTCTGCACCAAATTCTCTTCTGTACACGGTTTTTCCCTTATCGGGGCTTTCGTAGATGTAAGTCTTTTTACTTTCTTCTACTTGTTCATTAATCCAATTATAAGTCTTTTCCATCCCTATTCTTAGTGGTTGAGATACTTCCCAACCAACCTTTTCTTTATATAGTTTATTATCGGAGTTTCTTCCTCTTACACCAACAGGGCAACTGAATCCGTATTTGTCTATAAAATCTTGACCTCCTATATTCTTAATTTTAATCTCTTTTCCTGAAATATCAACAGCCATCTCAGCGAGTTCGTTGATGGTTACCATTTCTTCTGAGCCAATATTAACTGGCCCTAAAAACTCAGATTCCATAAGTCTTAATACTGATTCAACACACTCATCAACATACAAGAAAGAACGGGTTTGTTTACCGTCTCCCCACACCTCAATTTCACTCTGACCTTCGGCAACTTTTCTACACATAGCTGCTGGCGCTTTTTCTTTACCACCAGTCCATGTACCCATAGGTCCAAAGATGTTATGAAAACGGGCAACTCTAACATCCAATCCATAGTTACGGTTAAATGCTAAGAATAGTCTTTCAGAGAATAGTTTCTCCCATCCATATTCAGAATCGGGATTCGCTGGATATGCGGATGATTCCTCACAGTTAGGATTATTAGGGTCCATCTGATTGTGCTCAGGGTACATACATGCAGATGATGAGTAAAATACTTTACCCACGTTCTTTTTTGTGCATTCGTGAACCACATTCAAATTAATAAGTGCCGAATTGTGCATTACATTAGCATCGTTATCACCAGTGAAGATGTAACCAGCCCCACCCATATCTGCCGCTAGTTGGTAAACCTCATCCACACCTTCAGAGATGACTTCTGAAACGACTTTAGGGTCTCTAAGGTCACCTACTATGAAATTATCACAGATGTCCTTGTGGAACCAATATTCGTGTTCTTTGATGTCACAAATGGTAACCTTATGACCTTCGTCTTTTAATCTTTTTGCAAGGTGACCACCAATGAAACCTCCTCCTCCGAGTACTACTATTTTTTTCATATTATATTATTTTTTTTTGATAAAGAATCCGTCACCCCATTCACGGCCAGCCCAATTAGTTTCTACTAATTCAAAACCGTAGGGGGATAAAAATTCGATTAGTTCATCTAACTGAACACAGTCTTCGTAGACTTCATCTCTGTTTATTTCTGCCATAATGTAATCAATACCATTTAAAGTATCTTTACCTCCTTTGAATACTTCAAGTTCGTAACCTTGTACGTCAATATTAATCATATTATAATCTTCTTTATTGAATTCTAAGTTATCAAGTAAATCGATATTAACTTCTACCTCACCTTGAAATTTAACGTTTGGACTTAGATATAGATGGTTTTTGGGTTTTAAAATTGATGCGGAGGTATTTCTGTTTGATGACATATTCATCATAGTTTTACCCGTAAAATTACCTAAGGCGGTATTAAAGTATAATGTGTTTTTATTATTCTTTGTAGAATCGACCAATATGTCATATGTTGATTTGATTGGCTCTACGTAGATGATACTATTAATATTTAATTCTCTGTAAACATTATTTTCTTCACCGTAATGGGCACCAATATGTATAACACCATTTATATTTAGATTATACTTTCTGTGTAAAATTCTTAAGTCTATTAACATAATTTTATAATAATTTAAAATATGATGGATAAATCTCAATATTCTCAGGATATTTTATTGTTGGGTTAAAATTTTTTGGTGCAAATACATTTTCATTTTTGTTCAGAAACGACCCCCACCAACTAAATGTTGATTTAAAACCTGTAATACTAATATCTACTTTCTTCATTATAGATATCGTTTCTAATTCATTCATATCACTCACAAAAACAATTCTTTCATCTTTGAAATTATTTTTACACCACCCATAATCTTTATTATTTTTTTTATCTCTGTTACCTCCGGTAAAGAGTAAAATTGTCGAATCCTGAGGGATTGAATCAAGGGCATTTTTATAATATTGATATTGAATTGAATTAGGTGTAAAATCGTTTGCCCATTCACAACCCCTATTCGTACCGTCTGAAACATCCCCTCTCCTAACATGTAAAGATACTGTTGTGTTTTGGAATTGGTTTAAGTATTCATCACCAAAGTCTTCATACTGACTATTCAGTTCTAATTCATCACGTAAAATATCTTTTATATTTTCATAATATTTTGGACTTTGGAAGTACCCAAAAAAATTAGTGTCGTCAGATACTTTGTAGACATTTTCATCATAAATTTTAGGACTCAATATTAAATCATTTGTTTTTTCACTGTATCTATTTTGTGCCCTTGATTTACCGTAGTTAGCACTTTTTAGACTAAAATTATTAAGTAAACATTTCTGTCCGTGCCAAGTAAACGTGTTAATGTTTTTATCTAATACGATTTCAAAACCAGTTTTATGAGATACTGATTTTAATATTGAGTATTGAAATAACTGATTACCTAATCGACCATATTTTCCTAATGATGAAAATGTTATCATAATATAATTTTCACACCTTCAGCGATTGTCCCTATAGATTGAAATTTAATTCTATCCCCATATGATGTGGTGAGAGGGGCTTTAAGTTTTTCTATAACCTCATCAATGTCAATTACAGTACAATTATAACCTTCGGCTAACAATGAAAGTAATAGGTTTAGTTGTTGCGATTCTGTAAGTTGGTCGGTTCCCTTTTTATATGTGACCGAATTAAACACAAATGTTGTATTACGGTCAGGATTTTCCATCACATATTTGTTCACCAAATATTTGTGATGTTCGATATTAAACTTATCAACCTCCAAAGGTAAATTGATTTCCAATCCCACTTTCTCAGCATGTACACCGAGTGCTCTATTATCACGAGGTAGACACGGACCTCCAAAACCAAATCCATAGTTCAAGTATTTTTTACCAACCCTACTATCATCACCAATTGCGGATAATACTGTCGATACCTCTTCACCAATACCGGTGTTATGACAAATCTCACCTACCATATTGGCAAAAGAAATCTTAGTGGTAAGGTAACAGTTTACTGAAATTTTTGTTATCTCAGCGGCAGTGTTACTCATCACATTAAACTTAGGATTTTCATCCTCCATCATTATTTTGTAGATGTCTTTAACTCTTTCTACCTCTTCCATTGAAGAAGTTCCAATCAATACCATATCGGCATATTTAAGTCCATTTACCACATCTCCTTGGGCAATAAACTCAGGATTATAACATACGTCCATTCCGTACTTACTAAGTCGTTCAGTGATTGTATCCACATAACCAGGGTTAGTAGTACACCCAATAACGAATATCTTACCTGATAAGTCGTGACCATTATTGTACATCATCTCAAAAGACTCGACAACATTCTCCACATATTCGTGATTATACTCTCCACTCGGTAATGAAGGTGTTGGTACGAAAGTGAAAATGATATCAGTATTTTCAATAACCTCAGAGTTGTGTGTAGTAGAATAAAAATTTGAAGACTCTGTTAGGAATTCTTCAATATACGGTTCATTACTCTTCAGTGTTTTATTATTAAGTTCATTGATATATTTTTCTGAAATATCTGAACCCCATACTTCTATACCTTTGTTTTCTGCTAATAATGCGAAAGATAAACCTAACTTTCCAACACCGATTATTCCAATCTTTTTCATTTTTTAAATACGGGTATTTCTATCATTTTATGTTTGTTCTTATTGTGAAAACTTAAATAAATTTTTAACACTTCTTTTTGTCTTTCACTAATATCTGTACCGTCACCACTATAGGTCATCGCCCATTCTAGTTCAGGGTAAGTAGCTCCAATTTGGTCCTCATCATTTCTATTGTCACCCCATAACCCATCTGTCGGTTGAGCATCCAATATCTCTTGATTAATACCTAATTCTGTAGCAAGTTCATATACCTCAGTTTTGGTAAGGTCAGCAATAGGTGAAATATCAACACCACCGTCACCATATTTTGTATAGAATCCAACACCGAAATCTTCAACCTTATTTCCCGTACCCACTACAATACCATTAACCGTTTGTGCCAATTGATATAAGGTAACCATTCTTAGTCGTGAACGTGAGTTTACAAACCCTAATTCAGATTTCGCATAGTCCATTGACTCCACAAACTTATCGTAGACCTCAGTCATATCAAACTCGTGTAACCCCACCAGTTCATTATTTTTTTGTAACCACCTTACGTGGTTTATTCCCCTCTCAGTGTGTGAGGGGTCTTGATGTATCGGCATTAAAACACAATGTGTTGGAATACCTGTTCTTGCACAAAGTGTTGATACCAAAGCAGAATCAATACCTCCTGATACACCAATAACTAACGAACTAATGTTGTTATCATTAGCATAATCTTCAATCCATTCTGTTATATTATTTATTAAATTCGTATGTGAATTTTTCATTTAAAAGTTGTATATTTTTCATCACCCATTCTTTATTCCAAGTTATGGTATCTAAATCGCTCTGTAAATTATAATAATAAAAACCTTCAAAAAGTTCAGCTTTATTTTCAACAATAGGTATGGCTCCACACATTACGGATTCAAAAAATCTATATGACCATGTAAAATCTCCATCAGGACAAAAAACAAATTTATATTTTCTCATTTCATTAAAGTAATCTTCATCAAACGTCTTTAATGGAAACTTCCTACCTTTATTAGATGAATCTATAACTAAATTTTTATTGGTAATACTTTTAAGTTTATTAATACTTTTATCCCTTTTTTCTGTAATTAACCCTCTAAAGTATATTTTATCTAACTTATCATTATTTTTTGTTTGACAGAAGTCGATTAATGATTTTGGAAAAATTAAACTTCTTGTTAGTTCACCTACTTTGGTGATTGGTTTGTCGTGTATGATAGTAACCAAATTATTAAAACTTTCACCTGTAGGATTAAATCCCAAATTAATGTCACATTTAAAAAATTCCTTTAATGGTTGTAATTTTCGGTAATTTTCAGAATCACAATGTAATGTAATTCCATTATCACAAAGCATATGTAACACTCTTACTTCTTGTAAAAGGTTGATTGATTTATCTATGTTTAAGTTACTAATCATAATGTTATTTAATATCCCACGGTGTTGATTTTAATAGTGTTTCTCTATTAAAATTAATCTCTTTATTAAAATGTAACTCTTCAATATCGTTTAAAGAGGTATTTGAAGTTAGTTGATAACCTAAATCAATTTCTCTATCTACAGATAAACAATAATCTTTAAATTTAAAATTACCACCAATTAATTTGTTTGATATGTTTACCCTTGCGTTTGGTATACCGTAAGCATCTGCCATTATTAATCCGTGAAGACTAGATGATATTATATTTTCCACTTCGAGTAGTTCGTCAATGAATTCTGTTTCACCTGCACATATGTCTATAATTTTAAATCCTTGAGATTCTAAGTTTTTTATGACTTCAATATCTTTATCGGACTCATATTCAATATAGTGAGGGATAATACCCCATTTATATTTCTTTTCGACTTTTGGATTATAAATCATCGGGTATAATAATGCTGGGTCACCGTAAACCTCAGGACAATCAATACCTCTTTTTAATAGTTCTTTTCTGGTTAGTGGTCCCCTTACTGCGTAGACCTTATTAGGTTTTTCTCCAATCTTACCTTCATCAATACATCCTGTACCCCATACGATACTATTGCTTTTTGTGAAACTCATAACACTACCTGTTGAGTATACTGAATAATTGTTATATGGTTGTTTCACATTGAATACATCTTTTTCTGTAATATCATGATTAAATAGGTGGTCAATTATTTTAAATGGTACTAAGTCACCCCAATTTTTTGTATTGTCTGAGACTATTTTTCTACCATTAAAAATCATTTTTTGGTGTTTAATCTTTTCTGTGTTGTCTATATTGTCTTCCCATTCATTTATGGCATCTATATAGACTTTTTTTATTTTTTTTGCGACCTCTGAAGAGTAAAACTTATTGATATCGTTAGGTGGTGATGTTCTTTCTTTTGAAAGGATTTCACCCTTATCGTTAACCTGATAAATCCATGACGATTTACCACACATCCAACTCTCAATTGTAGTACGACCTAACAAAATACCAGCGGTCTCAAAACATTCCTTAACATATTTTTCTACTCTTTGTGTTGATGGAAAATACCTAACATGTTTTTCTTTTAGTAATTCAGTTAGATATGTAGATTTATTATCACCAACCAACCAAAGTTCTTTATTGATTGATTTGGAGTATTCAGAAATGTCTAAAATTGTTTGTTTTCTTAAATAATCTATACTCCCAACGAATAATATATAATTACCTTCTTTAGTTCCCTTGGTATTAAATCTTGTTGTGTCTATAGGGTTATATATTAATTCAGTTTTTGTTTTATCTATACCATTGTCATTAACTATTTTATTAGTGATTTCTGGTCTGATTGTTATATATTTCATGATACTTTCATGAGACACGGGTTCTTCTAATGATATAACTTCAGAATGTATGGTTGATACTTTTGGTATATCAGGATACATTTGTAAAATTCTTTCTGTAATTGGTTTGTGTTGGACATGTATTACATCAAAATCATATTTACCCCATCGGTATAACTTACCGGGTTCTGTTTTCATTTTACCTTGTGGTGTGTCAAAGGCAATATTACCATCCCCCATGATGTAACCAGGTGGATTATTATGTGATAATGTTTTTATTTTATATTGATTAGCAATTTTAGAAAGAGGTCCATTAATATCTGATAATACAGTGACATCACAATTGAGTTTTATCAGTTCCTTAGATAGTTCAAAAACATACATTTCAGAACCTGTAAATTCTTTGAAGAATAATGAAGACAATAACACTTTCAATGGAGAGTTTATATCTAAGTTACGGTCAATTTTTACTGGTAATTTATCACTATTTATTTCCGCAAATTCTTCTCTGTTTTTTTCCCATTGTTCATTTGTTTGACCAATAGAAAGATGTGTAATCCGAATATCATATAAGACACCAATTTTGACCTCATCAATGAAATTATTAAAACAAAAATCTACATCATAAAGATGAAATCCTTTTACATTTTCATTAAAATTATGTTTCAAATTTTTCTTATTTACGACCATAAATAAACCATCAACTAAAAGAACCTCCTCAAGTTTATTTCCTAAACTTTCTGAGTATTTTGACTCCCATTTTTTTCCTTCATGTTCGTGATTTACAATACCTCTCATTTTTTTGGGGTCTTCCCACCATTTTCCAGATGACGGTAATCTTGTTGAACCAGCGACCCCTAAAATTCCGTATTCGGGATTTCTCTTAAAATGTTTTAATAATTTATTTCCCCAATTCCCTTTTTCAAAATAAATGTCGTCGTGGCAAAGCACGACAATATCATTCGTTGATTGCTCAAGAATGATATTATACGCTTCTGTAAGGGAATGGGTACCAGGGTTTTCAAAAGGTATTACTTCAACACCTTTCAACCCACATGATTTCTCAATATATTCTCTAAATTCAGGGTCTATCTTTTTTGTGCTGTATCCTATTGTTAACATAATTAATTTCCTGTTGAACCAAATCCGTTATCTCCACGGTCTTTATCGTCAACATTTAGGACTCTTTGTAAGTTAACAAACTTTCCTGCCATCACAGGTGTTAGTACCGCTTGAGCAATCTTGTCACCAATTTCAATGGTGTGTGTTTCGTTACTTAAGTTGATAAGAATAACCTGAACTTCACCTGTGTAACCCTCATCTACAGTTCCTGGTGTGTTCACAACTGATAAACCTTTGTTGATTGCTAATCCGCTTTTAGGTCTTACTTGAACTTCATATCCCTCAGGAATTTCTAAAAATAGACCTGTTGGTACTAACATTCTTTCTAATGGACCAAGAGTTACCTTTTTATTAGCTCTTAGGTCAAAACCAGAATCAGTTGGGTATTCGTATGTGGGTTCTTTATTAACCGATTTAAACGAATATTTCAAAGTTGTTTGAGGTGTAGTTTGTTGTACAAACATCTCATTAAGTTTATCCATATCCAAGTTCATACTATCCAAAAGCTTCTGAGGGTCGTTTAGGTCCATACCTCCCATAGTTTTTTGTAAATCTTTCAACGCTCTCATAGTGTCTCTCATTTCTCCAAGTTTTCCCATTATACTAAGTTATAAAGTTTATCCATTAATTTTGCTAGTACATCAACATCCTCCTCACAGTAAGCGGCAATTGGGTCTAAGGCTTCCGTTTCCCAATAGGTTTGATGTACTATATTTCCTGTAATCTCACCATCTTTAGGTGATGATACTCCCATAGAGACACACATAAGTTCCAATGACGACATTGAAAAGTTGTTACCAAACTTCCAAATCTCCATCGTGTCTATGGCTTTAATCTCCCATGGTTTTGTATCGTATTGTGGTAATAACGACGGTGGTTTCATCCCATTGATAACCATTCGTTTACCAATCATCGGGATGTCAAAGTTTTTAATATTATGCCCACATAGGTGGAAATCTAATTTACCTACTTTGGTAAGAAGGTTTCTTATTTCTGTCAACACATCAATCTCTTGGTCTGAAGAGAATGTTTGTTTGTGTATATTCCCATCGGGAGCATAAAAGGCGAAAGACGCAACTATTATTTTTGCAAACTCAGGAATTAAGGCAGATTTGTTGTAAAACATTTCATCAATGGTATTACCTTCCTCTTCAGGATATCTCTTTACAATCCATTTCTTATAAGATTCAAACAACTTAGCAAGTTCAGGTTTGTTCTTTTTTAATGTTTTGTAATCCTGTTCAATTCCAACAGTTTCTAAGTCAAAAAATAATAGTTTTGTCTTCGGTACGTTTATCATTTTGCAATCTCCTTATATATTTGTGCTCTTGTTTCTGTTACTATATTTAAGTCGTAAGTTTTTGATACCGTTTCGTATAGTCTTTCTCCTAAGTCTTCAGCCCATGATGGGTTATCGATGAGTTTCTTCATCCATTTTGCCCAATCCGAGTGATTTCTACTTTCTCTAACTAACAAAGCGTTACCATCAACAAAGTTACCATTTTCTATTGAATGTTTCAAGTCGATAGTATATGGGCCAATATCTGAAGCGATTAATGCTTTTTTATAGAAACCAGCTTCAATAACTTTAAGTTGTGATTTAACTCTATTGAATATATGGTTTTTAAGTGGTGCCAATGACACATCAAAGTTTGCGTAGTTCTTAGCGTAAGAAGTGACAGGTTCAGTCCATACACGAGTATAGAAAGGGTCCTCTTCAAGAGTATAGGGTTCTTGAGAATATTTTAGTAAGAATTCTTTTTGTTCGTTACTGATTAATTTAAAATCGTTTGTGAAAATCTTTTCATACTGTGACCATACAGTTTCATGTGGTTTTATCGGTCTTGACTTCTGTTCACCTGTCTGTTGATTGATTTCAGTAATGGTACCTCTAATATCGAAACCACATAGGTATAATCTATATTGGTCCTTTAATGATGTTATCTTACTAAAAGCATTATTTAGTAATTTTAAATCCTCTAAGTGTGATGAACCACCCAACCATCCGAATCTCAACTTATCTGATGGTTTTGTCTCAGCCATAAACTGAGGTTCTTTAGGGTTAATCGCATTGGGTAAGATGAATACATTTTTATTGTATTTTTTTATCTCATCAGCAAAAATGGAGGTGGTTGTTGTGACGTATTGTGCGACTTTCAGATTTTCAATAATCTTTTTATGTAAGTCATTTTGTATTACCAATCTGTGTGCTGGATGGTCTTTTGTCGGTAACCAATAATCATCTAAGTCCATAACAGTAATAATGCCTATTCGGTTAAGTGAGTTTACTAATTGAACAGATGCATCGGGGTCTCTACCGATAGACCTGTGGTAACAAACCATATCGTATTGTTTCCAATAGTTAATATCGTTAACCTTTGGTTCGTAATCTATATCTACGTGGAAATCTTCAGGAAAAGATTGTTGTAAGAAAATGTGAGGTTCTACGGAACGGAATTTACCCACCCCTGTTCTATCAGAGGGTAGTACTAATACTTTTATCTTTGACATACTTTCAATTTTGTTAAAAGTATAAGATAAAATCAGTAATAAGAAAAGGGGGTGGTTACTTAACTTTTTTAATTTTTGTTACACGACCTTCAAACACGTGCTTACCAACTCTTAGTTGTAAAGATTCGTTGGTTTTGGTATTTCCTTCAGTTAACATACCAGCGTTTTGTAGTTCTTCTCTAACTACATCTCTAACAGTATCTCTAACAACGTCTCTAATCATTTGTTTTAGGTCTCCGTTATTAGATGTTGTTGGCTCGGTTACGCTCTCTGTTACTGTTTGTTGTGGAGTTCTACCCATAAGTCTCTGTGCACCTTCAATAACATCGTCAGAAAGAACAGTTCCACTACCACCGAGGTTAGGTTGTTGGATTGGGTGTTCCATCATAAGTTGTTTAATCTCGTCAGGTAATTTAGAATTCTGAATTCTATCCTCAGTCACGGGTTGTGGTTGAGACATCTGTTGTGCCTGTACCATTTGTTGTGTTGGTTGTTGAGGGACTGGTTGTAACATATCCTGTGGGATATTGTAATTGGCGTTAATATTCTCACTCATTGGTAGACCACCTTGAGATTGTCCTGGTTTAATTTTATCTGACGCGTCCATAATCTTTTTGGACATCGCTAATTTTTGCATTAAATCGTTATTCATTGTTGTTATCAAATTGTGCGTTGATTATGACTCTTGTCATGCTCTTATCACCATTAAAGTTATAGCCAGGTCGTGGAGTTGTAAAGTTATCACCTGTAGGTTTAAAGGTCATTACCTTGTCTAACCTAAATAATCTCCATCCTGGTAGGGGTTGTTCCCCTGTTCTGGCGGTGTGGGAAGCACCTTCCATGTCCCACGCTCTTAATACTCTATTTCCTGCTTTTGAGAAACCCAAACACACAGGTTCAATCGTTCTAATACCACGACCACCTGGCTCGTCACCGTCATAAAATACGGTAACGACCTGTTTTTGTTTGATTGCTCTTTGGACATCATCCATTGATGCAACTTCCAATAGAACACTTCTAAGGGTTTCTTGTAGTTTCATTATTCCCCTACTTTGTACTGGTTTTTGTAGTTATACTTATTCACTTTGATATCTTCCGTTCTTTCGTTGATGTCGGTAATAGTTCCCGCATCAAAATTGTGAACGTCTAAAAATGCCCCTGTTCCTCTACCTTCAGCGTCTCCATCGGCGATAGCGTTTGGATGTTCCGCAGAATATTTGTCAGAAAGTGGAGAATAGTCATTACGAGGGAAAAGCCTTGCTCTTTCCTGTTCTGCGATTTCAGACAACTTATTTTTAGGTTGTGAGAAGTCTAATTTGTCATTCTGTTCAGCCATTTTAAATTAACCTTTTAAATCTTTTTGTGATACTTTCTTGTATTGAAGTATCAAATTTATTTATACCCTTTTCGTGTTTATCGTGAGGGTTTATATTCATACCATTTTTTTCATGGTTGTCGATGAATTGGTTTTCCATTCCACCATCCATTTTTCTTTTCTTACCTCCGTGGTCTACGGCTCTCCAGTGGTCCAAAACATGGTTACACCAGTTTTTCATTCTATCTCCACCGTTTAACACGTAAGGTGTGTCTTCTTTTTTACCACCATAAGAATCAAACCAATTTTTAATTCTTTTTATTTGTTGGTAAGTCGCCATACCTGATTCTCTTAATTCTTTGTTTCTGTTGAAACCTTCAGTATTAGAGTCTCCTTCTACCATCCCACCACACTCTTCCAAATGTTTTAGTAATGGTTTTGGTAATTTGGCTTTTCTATCGTAAAGATTTTTATTCATCTTTTAATAGTCTTTGTAGTTGTTTCATACTGATACCTTCTTTACCTGCTAGTTTTTTCAGTGCTTTAATGTTTCTCAGTATGATATTTGATACCGATTCATCTGAAGGTCTAATATCATTATCTGCGTCCTTATCTACCAATAAGTCTTCTTTCATCTTCATGATTTGTTCTTTGGTAAAGACTCTTTCTTTTTCTTGAAGTCTCATTCTTGTGAATGCCCCATCAGTTTTTTTCTTTTCAAGTTTTGGGTCTTTACCCATTTCTTCTGCCCTTTCTTCAGCGTTGTCCACACCTAATTCTTTTTCTAAATATTCTATAGTGTCGTTGAATCCCATATCTTCAGTCTCTTCCCAACCGAAAGCCCCTGACATATCTTCTTCTCCGACATATCTTCTGAATCCTAAAGCATAAGGGTCCTGTGATGTTCTCGTGGCAGCAACCGTTTGGTCTGTAGTTTTTCTTGGTGAAACGTGAGGGTCAACAATTGGGATTTTAGAACTGTTCATCGTACCATCAAAATCAACCAACTCATCAATCTCTCCTTCTGATTTTGATGTTAATTCTTCCCACTCTTTGTGAGATTTACAAGGCATAAAACCACCATCGTGTTTGTGAGTACCCTCACAACCCAACTCTTCAGCCTTTGACAAAGCTGCGGATTCTTTTCTGAAGATGTTAGACTTAATCATATTCATTTTTACTATAAATACAACAAAGAAAGTATTTATCATAAAAAAGGGAATGGCAGGTCAGAACATCAATAATTATAATTTCAAAAGGTTCAAGGTGAGATTAGATACGAGCGAGTATTTTGATATTACTTTGGCATCTGACGAACGTGATTATGACGACGAAGTAATCTTTTCAAAAAAGGTTATTGGTATTGATAATGGTAACCGTCTTCCAATCAATTTTGACCTATCAAAAACAGGTACAACGACACAACCAAATTTGTATTGGGGATTACCTAATACGGGTAATACTTTTACTTCTACAAACTACTACAACCCCAATAATGAAGACTTAAGTTGTTACACGGGATTCACAGGATTATGTGATGCTAGTTTAACGATGATTGATGTGGGTATGTTTGATAAAATCACAGGTAATACCTTATACTATTCAATGGGAGTTTTCTCAGGAAAAACACACGACCCATTATACCACGATAGAAGAATGAAACTACACCCTGTGGGGTCATTCACAAACCAACCTAATCATAGATTTTCGGGTAATACGGGAGAGACTGTGTATAACATAGTAGATAAGATAGATAGTGCGGTTGGTTATCACCAAGAGTTATATGGTGGATTCTTTCAAGGTTTTTATAAATTACATGGTTATGATTATGAAATTTTCCCTGAAAGAGTAAACAAAGGTTGGACGATGGAAACTCTAATCAAACCACGTCAGGTTGATGAGTATACCTTAATGGACCACCAACAGTATCTAAACGATGTTTATCCTGACAATGCCGGTACGTTCTTCTTCTTTGGTACAAGAGCGGAGAATAAATTTTATCACCCCGCCAGTGGTTCGGTTGAAACCTACAATGATTTTTCATGTGACTTTGGTATAACCATCAGTGGTGCGACTGTTGAAGAGTATAAAAGAGTAACTAGTGGTTTGACCAACTGTTTTAAAACTTGTGCTTGTGCCGATACAGGTGTTACATCATCAAACTGTTTTAAAATTTATCCAACAACCGCAACTACAGTTACCCGTAATAATGGATTACAATGTAGGGGTTGTGATGTGAAATGGACAGGTGAAACTCAAGACCCTCGTTTTGATATATTATCTAATGGGATGTCATTGAGATTAAGTGGTGACCCTAAAAACCCGAAACTTTGTGTTAAGTACATTAAGTACACTGGTGATTGTGTGACAACAGGAACGTGTGAAACGACAGGTTTGACATACTCATCAGGGTATTGTATCAATGAAATATGTTCAACCGCAGGTATCTATGATGTTTGTGGATACCCAATTAGTGAGTCTGAAAGAACTTTGGAAAGATGGGTTATGTTATCTGCGGTATTTGAAAGATATAAATACCTTGAGGACTGTGACCTATTGAATGTTGGTGGGTTAGGTGATATCCGTAAGGAGGTTTATAGCGCTTCTACTTATGGTGTTTCCACAAACCTTATTCAACCAGGTGGTTTGAATGACTTGAAAGTATCAGAAATTCAATGGACACAGAAGTGGTTGAATCAAATTGATGACCGTAGAGGGGTTTTAAGATTATATGTGAACGGTTACCTTTTCATGGTTATTGAAGACTTTGAAGAAATTATACCTCACGAATTAAACACAGAAAAGGAAAAACAAATCGGTGTTCCTTACACAATCTCATGGGGTGGTGGTACACAAGGTTTGAGAGAAAGTTTAATCCCTTCAGGGTGTACGGCGTTTAACGGTCCGTATATTCAAGACCCTGAATGTATGCCAAATGAGACACTATCTGCAACTTCATTGAATGAGTTACAGACAAATATAGAAATGGAACCTGCGTTCGGAGGGACATTTATGGGTGGTATTTCAAAGATGAGATTCTACACTGAACCGTTAAGTTCTCCTCAAGTACAACACAATTTCAGAATTGAGAGAGATACTTATAATTTGTTTGACTTCTGGTGTCCAAACTGTTTGGAAATACTTGCTCAGTGTTATTTTGATTTCAATATTGATTTGGAGTCTTGTGACTTTGACTTTATTGCTAATGATGTGGCGTGTGCCTTTGATGTTAATTGTGTTCAGATATAGATGGAATTTTATATAAAGAAAAATAGTACATTACCTAAACTTAAAGTTGAAGTAATAAAAGAATCAAGAAATGGGTATAACCAACTTGATTCTCTTATTTCTGCATCAACGATAACTTTCTCAATGTATGATGTTGAAACGGGGATTTATAGAATTGCCAATTCAGCTGCCACAGTAAAAGAGAAAGGTGATGGTTCGGGTTATATAGTTTCATATCAATTCACTAAAAAGTTCACAAAAAAAATAGGTAGATTTAGTGGGTACTTTACTATCACAAATAATGAAGGTGTTTATAAGGTACCATTAGAAAGTCAGATTTTCATTACAATTGCCGAGTCGTTTGCCGATTCTGAAATGTGTTGTAGAAGAAATAAGACGACAAACGAAATAAGTCTTACCGCAACATACACCAAAGGTTCGGTCATTTCTGAATATACGGCAACGGCTAATTACCCTGTTGATACTGAGGTTAGGATAACGTTCAAGAATGTTTTATTATTGACGGATGGTACTGAGGTGGAAAATGATGTATTATTAATCATTGGTAAGGGTCAAAAGACAAATACTTTCACAATTAAAAAACCTGTAAATTATAACTTAGTTTCAGGTAAGAGTTACTACCGTGACATAGATGTAAATACACCAACGGTATCATCAAATTATCGTTTCATTGTTGAACCTAAATTTAGTTTTGATACACCATTTACACCAACCCCGACCCCAACACCTACAGTAACACCAACAATGACGGTAACTCCATCCGTATCAAAAACACCAGGATTAACAAAAACACCGACCACTACCCCGACACAAACGGTGACGCCGTCAGTTAGTGTAACAAGTTCTGTGACCCCTACTCAGACATTGACGCCAACAATTACTGAAACAGTGACACCTACACAAACGGTGACACCAACGAATACTGTAACTCCTACATTGACTCAAACAGTTACGTCTACAATTACTCCGACGGTGTCTCAGACATCAACTATAACTCCGACACAGACGGTTAGTAGTACGCCAACACAAACGGTAACCCCAACTTTGACTAATACCCCAACGTTAACGGTTACATTAACTCCGACTATAACTTCTACGATTACGCCGACAAATACACAGACGGTTACACCAACCATTACACCAACACAAACTCAGACGGTGACACCTACACAGACAGTTACGGTAACACCTACTTACACACCAACTAATACACCAACGCAAACCGTTACTATTACCCCAACCCAAACAGTAACCATAACACCAACAAATAGCCCAACACAAACACAGACAGTAACACCGACTCAAACGGTAACTAATACACCAACCAGTACGCCGACTAATACTCCTACACAGACATTAACGTCCACACCGACTAATACTCCAACGCAAACACAGACAGTAACACTTACCCCAACAAATACACAAACACCAACACAAACTCCAGCGGCTTCGGTAACTCCTACAAATACTCAGACTGTTACACCTACAAATACTCCTGATGGTAGTCCAACACCTACACCAACCATAACACCAACAATAACTCAAACGGTTACTGTAAGTGAGACACCCGAAAGTACTCCAACGGTAACTCCAACTAATACTTCAACAAGTACACCTACATTAACACCAACTAAGACACCTACAGATACACCAGCCCCTTCACCTGACTTTACTGCCACACCGATTAATTTGAGTTCAACACCGACACCAACCCCAACATTGACACCAACATCAAGTCCTGTGACTTATAATGTATTGATTGATGATTTAGGAAATTACATTGTTACTGATGATACTGACTTCTTAGTGATGTCTACGGGTCTTGTACCTACACCCACACCAACATCAACCGCAACAGTAACCCCGTCACCCACACCATCGGTTACCCTATCGGTTACTGCTACAATCACACCTTCGGTAACAAAAACAAGTACACCTACACCGACAAATACTCAAACGGTAACTCCGTCATCCACACCGAATAATATTATTACATCTAATTTACTTGTTAATTTAGATGCACGTAATACTTCGTCATATGCTGGTACGGGAACGAATTGGGTGGATTTACAAGGTAACTATAACGGTACGTTGGTAAATGGACCAACTTACAACTCAACAAACAAATCAATAGTGACTGATGGTATTAATGATTATATACTACTTAGTAGGGTTGCAGGAACGGGTGGTGCCACACAATCATTCACATATGAATTGTGGGTAAATCCTGACGATTCTGATGGTAACATTATGTCAATGTCACAATCCAATCCTCAAACAGGGTGGAATATGCCACCAATCGTAGCTGAAGCCGGTAAATTTAAAGGTAAGATATGGCAGAATAACGCGTTATACTCCACAAATCCTTTCGTTCAGGGACAATGGTATCAAGTGGTGTTAGTTTGGGATTATGCAAATTCCACACAAAGTCTATATGTTAACGGAGTGTTGAATAGTTCACAATCAAGTATATCTTACAATTCAAGTGGTCTAAATAATTACATATTCTTAGGTCAACAAAATCCTGGTGCCGATAACACAGGTGACTTTGCCGGTGAGTATGGAGTTGTTAGGTTGTACAATACCGCGTTAAATGGTACTCAAATTTTAACTAACTACAACTCAACATCTTCAAGTTACATTCCTGTAACCCCAACACCTACACCTTCGAGTACTCCTTAATAAAAAACACTATTTATAAAATAAAAAATACATGGCAAATTTAACAATAAATCAACTTACATCATTTACAGGTACACCACAGAGTAGTGATTTAATCATAATACATGACGGTACCAATGCAAGAAAAATAACATACGCCGAATTATTTAATAAAATATTTTCAGGTTCAACGGTATTACAAGCTGATGGTACTCAGTTTAATCTAACTGGACATATTATTCCAACTACTAATGACACTTATGACTTAGGAAGTGCAGAATATAAATTCAGAGATTTGTACTTAGGTAGTAACTCTCTATACTTGGGGAGTACTAATATTTCAGAGTCTTCTTGGTTAGACACCGCTTACCTTTCAACAACGTCAATCCCCTCTACACCAAACGATACTGGTAAGAAAGGTGAGATTAGATACGATGATAATATGATGTATGTCTGTATATCAGAAAATACATGGAAAAGATTTAATATTGAATCGGCTTGGTAAGTTTATTATTTATTTTCATGAAGTAATATATAGTGGTATTTATTAGAGATGGCAGACGGTATTAGAATAATCAGTAATAATTTAAGTGGGGAAACGGTTCATATTGTTTTTACTGCTAATACAGGGTCCACAGTTGTGGACTTTGGTCTTGTTACTATGCCTGCCGATTTGGAAACTAATTATTTCTACGGTACCTATGCTATATCACCACAAACTTATGGGGGTACGTATTACTACACAATTATAGCCCCAACACCAACTCCAACAGTTACCACAACACAAACACCGACACCATCGGTAACTTCATCAGTCACTCCTACGGTAACACCAACTTATACGGTAACCCCTACTGTGACTTTGACGAGTACACCGGCGTCAACACCGGCAGGTACCTCTACACCAACACCGACTATAACTATTACTATAACACCATCATCTTCCGTTACACCGACACCATCGGTGACGACTTCGGTTACACCTACAGTAACACAAACACCAGGAGGTACTTCAACACCAACACCAACAAACACTCCTACAACTACAATCACACAAACACCTGGTGGTTCTCCAACACAGACACAAACACCAACAGTCAGCCCTACTCAAACGGCTACGGTTACTCCGACTACTACAATTACACAAACACCTGGTGGTTCTCCAACGGCAACTCCAACCGTAACAGCGACAATTACACCAACGACAACCGTAAGTCCTACTGCTACACCTACTAAGAGTCCAACTCAAACGCCTGGAGGTACTCCAACACAAACACCAACTAATACCCCTACAAATACCCCAACAACTACGGTCACTCCAACTAAAACAGTTACTGTTACTCCAACTCAAACACCTGGAGGTACTTCAACACCAACACCAACAATAACATCAACGGTTACTGTTACACCAACACAAACACCAACACAAACCGTTAGTCAGACACCTGGTGGTACACCAACTCAAACACCTACGGTTACTGCAACAATCACCGTTACTCCGTCAATCACTCCTACGAATACACCAACTAAATCTCCGACTCAGACACCTGGTGGAACACCAACGAGTACTCCAACTAACACCCCAACAAATACACCTACAACTTCAGTGACTCCGTCTGTTACTCCATCGGTAACTCAGACCGCTACGGTGACACCAACGAGTACTCCAACTAACACCCCAACAGCAACACCTGTTGAGTCTGTAACACCAACTAACACACCTACTCAAACTCAAACTGTAACACCGACATCTTCTGTCACTCCGACTACGACTCCAACAAATACTCCAACAACAACACCTGTTGAATCTGTAACACCGACGAATACTCCTACTCAAACTCAAACGGTTACCCCAACTAAAACTGTAACACCTACAGTGACTCAATCGGTATCAGTAACACCGACTAAGACACCAACAAATACACCAACACAAACACCAACAAGTACACCTGAACCATCTGTAACCCCAACTAAGACGCCGACTCCTACTCAAACAGTGAGTCCAACTAAAACTGTAACACCTACTGTAACTCAATCGGTATCAGTTACACCAACTAACACTCCAACACAGACACCAACAAGTACTCCGGCACCTTCTGTAACACCAACTAAGACTCCAACTCCAACGCAAACAGTAACACCAACAATTACTCAATCAGTATCGGTTACACCAACTAAGACACCAACACAAACTCCAACTCAGACGGTAACACAAACCGCTGAACCAACAAGAACACCTGACCCAACAGCGACACCAACAAAAACACCAACCAAAACTCCAAAGATGACGCCAACACAAACGGTTAGTCCTACAAGAACTCCGACAAGAACTCCGACGGTAACTCCTTCACCATCACCAGAACCTAATTACATATGGTTGACTGACTGTTGTGATGATAGAGGTAGTTACGCATATGCAATACCTTACTTCACACCTGACCCACCAGGACCACCACCTCAAGGAATGGAAGATGGTGCAACATATAGTATTTCAAATGATGGTGGTGTGTTACCATATGCTGGATGTTACCAATCGTGGGCAGAATTACCTGAAGGTCGCACTGAAGTGGTACTAAGTTACATTGATTCAGAATCATTTACTAAATTTGATGAATGTAACCAATGTACAGAATCTAACCCTTGTCAGAATGTATCACCAACACCGGCTCCAACGGTGACACCAACAAGAACACCAACACCAACGAGAACACCAACTAATACACCTACGTCTTCGGTAACCCCAACTAAGACTCCGACGAGAACTCCAACAGTTACTCCGTCACCGTCTCAGACAGTATACACATTGACGTTAAATACTATTAGTGGTGCTGACAGCTGTGCTAAAGGTGAATTAAGAATTAGAAAGAATGGTACTATAGTTGCGGTTTGGGATAAAAACCAACCAGATACATCAGTCACACCATCGGTATCAACGGTTACATTTACCGCTAATGATACTATGGTACTTGAAGCATACTCTCAAGGTGGTGGAGGTGCAGGGTGTTTCGTATTTACTGACACAATTGTTAGAGGTTATGTTTCAGGTACCGCGTCACCTGTGGTTGTTGCACAGGCGACTTTTGGTACTAACCCAGATACTTACACGTTACCAAACGCTAACAAAACTATCACACCACAATTCTTGGCAGCTTCATAGTGAAAATAATTACTCAAAATATAAAACCCCTCTTCGGAGGGGTTTTTCTTTATATGGATATTTATAGACATGGAATTCTTCATAAAACAAAATAGTGAACTACCAATCCTTAAGATGGGTGTTGTAAGAGATGGGAGAACAGATTCGTGGAAACTGTTTGACTCAGACTTAGACAATGCAACCATCCGTTTTTCTATGAAGGAAGAATCCACAGGTATCCCAAAGATTGTTATGAATAACGCATTCATTACAGAAAAATTACAAGAAAACCCTGATGCCCCTACTGAGTATTACATCTATTATAAGTGGTTGAGTAGAGACACGAAACGAAAAGGTCGTTTTATCGGTGAGTTTTCAATCATCAATTCAATGGGTGAACTCATTGCACCAATCAGAGAAAATCTTTACATCAATATCATTTGACAAGATTAAGATTCCTTCTTATTATTTCCGTAGTATAAATGTCAAAGAGTAATCACATCATTACGATGTGAGTATAATGTCTCAGACGAAAACAAAATATTATGGTATCACAAGAAGTAATTGAAGAATTCCTATTAGGGGAGGACCCTGAAAAATATATTGTAGCGTTGGAATACGACTACCGTTCAGGAAAAATTTTCAAAGTTATTCAAGACCCTATTCAGGGCAAACAAATCAAAACAGACACATTCGTTCCTTTTGCGTGGGTTGGTGACCTTCACGGTAAAAGATTTTATGGTGGTTCAAAAGCCGCACAACAAAAAGCCATGTCTACCCACGGTATCCTTATTGAGAAGTTAGACACTCACGGTGATGAGAGAATGGAGCAAGGTCTAAAGTATATAGTTAAAAGCACCAAGACATATTCTAACTTGGTGAACTTCTTCAAAGGTGGTGGATTGGACCCATGGGAGAGAGGTAATTCAGAACATATTATGATTCTCCCTCCGACAGAACAATATCTTTGTCAGAAGGGTAAACGACTCTTTAAGGGGTTTGATGAATACGATGAGGTTCATAGATTCGTATTTGATATTGAGACCACAGGTCTTTCACCTGAGGACAGTCAGATATTCCTTATCGGAATGAAAGATAATAAAGGGTATGAAAAGGTTATTGCCGCAAATAATGAAGATGAAGAAAGAGAACTCATCATTCGTTTCTTTGACATCATCAACCATCTAAAACCAACTCTGATTGGTGGATACAACTCAGCATTCTTTGATTTTCCGTTCTTGATTCGTAGAGCAGAGATTTTAGGTCTTGACCCAAAGAAAATCATTAAAACCCTTAATCCACAAGTAAACTTCCGTCAGAAAGACGGTATGTTGAAACTTGCCAACGAGATGGAGGACTATGTTCAGATGCAAATGTGGGGTTACAATGTGGTGGATATTGCCCATGCAGTTCGTAGAGCACAAGCCATCAACTCAGACATTAAGAGTTGGGGTCTTAAGTATATTACTCAGTTTATTGGTGCTGAGAAAGAGAATCGTGTGTATGTTCAGGGTGATAAGATTGGTAAAATCTATTTTGATAATAAAGATTATTACTTCAATCCAAAATCAGGTGGATACAAAGAAGTTGGAGCACCAGGAACTGAGGGTCTTATGGAAAAATACCCTGGTAGTTTTGAGAAGGTTAACGGTGAGTACTTGATTGAAAGATACCTCTACGATGATATTTGGGAGACTATGGTCGTCGATGAAGAGTTCAACCAAGCGAACTTCCTACTTGCTAAATTGGTACCTACAACATATGAGAGACTATCGACTATGGGTACGGCCACACTATGGAAAATGATTATGGCTTCGTGGTCTTACAAACATGGATTAGCAATACCTAAGAAAGGGGACAAGAGACCCTTCACAGGTGGTCTCTCCCGTCTTTTAGCGGTTGGGTACTCCACTGATGTATTGAAACTTGATTACTCCTCTCTATACCCCTCTATTCAGTTGGTACACGATGTGTTCCCTAAGTGTGATGTGACAGGTGCAATGAAGAGTATGTTGAAGTATTTCCGTGATACCCGTATCAAATACAAAAAGTTAGCGGCGGATTTCTACTCTACAGACCCTAAACTCTCATCACAATACAACCGTAAACAGTTACCGATTAAGATTTTCATTAACGCATTCTTTGGTTCGTTGTCAGCACCTCACGTATTCCCATGGGGAGATATGGATATGGGTGAACAGATTACCTGTACAGGTCGTCAATACCTACGACAGATGATTATGTGGTTCATGGAAAGAGGGTACAAACCTTTGGTAATGGATACGGATGGTGTGAACTTTTCGGTTCCTGAAGGTAGGGATTCCCACACTTATATTGGTAAGGGTATTAACGGACTTGTGGTTGAGGGTAAAGAATATTTTGGTTCTGAGGCTGATGTTGCTGAGTATAACGATATCTTCATGAGAGGTGAGATGGGTCTTGATACTGATGGACAATGGCCAGCAACCATCAATGTGGCTCGTAAGAACTACGCACTCTTAACAGATACGGGAAAGGTTAAACTTACGGGTAACACCATTAAGTCAAAGAAACTTCCAACATATGTTGCAGAGTTTTTGGATAAAGGTCTTCGTATGTTGTTAGACGGTAAGGGTCATGATTTCTTAGAATACTATTATGAATACGCCGAGAAGATTCATAAAATGCAAATCCCTATTTCTAAAATTGCTAATAAAGCTCGTGTAAAACAGAGTATTGATGAATACAAAGTTCACATAACAAAAAGAACTAAGTCGGGTTCATTTATGTCACGTCAAGCACATATGGAATTAGCCATGAAACATAACCTACCCGTCGGTTTAGGTGACACCATTTATTATGTTAACAATGGTGCGAGAAAATCTCACGGTGACGTTCAGAAGAAGAAAGATGAAGTGGTAATTAACTGTTACTTAGTCAATGAAAAATATATAAGTGAAAAACCAGATATGTTAGGTGAATACAATGTCCCTCGTTATCTTGCAGCATTTAACAAACGTATTGAACCACTATTGGTTGTATTTTCTACAGATATTCGTAACGAGATATTGGTTGAGGACCCCGCAACTCGTCCATTCTTCACAAAGACACAAACTGAATTGGTACGAGGTTATCCTCGTCGTGAAGGGGACCAAGATACTTTGGAAGAAGTTTTAACTATTTCAGATGGTGAAATTTCGTTTTGGAATAATGTTGGTATTGACCCATACTACATGTATGTTGATGGTACAATGGAATTAGTAGATGGTGAGTATGTTAAGAAGAACAGAGAACTTATGAGTTCTTCAGTCCATCAGACGACATAATATACCAACCTTGTCCCACGAATCTTAGTTCAACAGACGCACCTCTTTCGGTTTCAATTTGATTATATTCGTCATCAATTAGTTTGTCACTTTTGATGGTAACATTAGTCATGGATTTAATTGTAATGTGGTCTGTTGTCTTTTCGTCTAAGGTCACCACACAGTGGTCTACATTTTTTACAATAACTGCAGCTTCACCGTTGGTTGTATAACCCGAATTAGTACATATAATAGAATCTGAAGTTTTAACCTCAAGACCGTTAACGATTTTAGTAACGGCATATGATTTGAAAATTGCCATATTATACTATATAAATCTGACGTGGAAGTGCTCTGTATTGTAGTTGTTTGTTCAGACTTTCAGCTTGACTTGCCTTAACTTCCATCATCTTATCTGGACGAAGTCTTTCTAATCTCATTTTTAGTTCCTCCTCTAATTTAGACTTTTCGTCTTTTGACTCACTCAATAATGAATCGTATTCTAACTGAAGTTCAGAGTCTGGTGTTTTTAGATTACCACTGAACTTACCTCTTACTCTGCCTAACGTTTCTTTGACGTATGCTGTAAACCATCTACGAACCCAAGTTTGTGCAGGTGAGTTAAGCTCATCCCATCTAAGGTTGTCCATATTTACATCTGAAGGTAGACGAACAATATCAGGGTTTTCGGCTAAACAAGACTCTCTATCATCAGTCTCATAGTACCAATACCAAACTCTATAGTTATTATTGGCCATGTTACCAAAATCGAACTTACCACCAGGTACATTGTATAAATGTATGGCTTTCTTACCCTCAGGGAGTGCGGTAATTCTATAAGTTAACTCACCACCGATAAGTCTTCTTTTAAGATTAATATCTTGCATTCTAAGTAAGATATCAAAACCTGGTGATATGAAATAGTTACCCTGACCACCCATTTGTGAGAAACCAGCACCACCACCGAGACCGATACCTCCAAATCCTCCAAAACCACCCATGAATGGGTCAAAGAACGCGGCATCTAACTCCGCTCTTGTAAACCATAACAATTCGTTAAGTTCACGACCCGCGGGGATTTCATAAATCTGTTGGTTAGCTTTTAAGTCAATATAATCCTTTTTAAGAACTGAATCTCCACCAGCTTGTAGACCTACAATCTTAGAGTATGCGTAAGTGTATTGAGTTTCCCAATCTAAAGAACGTGTGATAAGTGCTTTAGCAACTGACTGAGTATCTTGGTTTAGTCCGTATAGTGATGTCCATTGAGATTCAATTAACCAATCGTTTACATATTGAGAATAATCTTCAACAGATAATTCCAATAGGGAATCCATCATTTCGTCTTCAATCTCTATACCTCTAAGAGGTGCGCCAAGAAGGTGACGAATTCTCGTATAAAGTTTGGTTCTTTGTGGTTCTATAATTATTGACATCGTGGACTTTTATTTATAAATATCCAGTAAAGGTCATTTATTTAGGATTCACCCAACTATCTACAGGGAAGGTAAATCTACCATTAACAATCTGTGTATCGTCGTTTTTGAATACGATGGTTCCTTTAGAGTCACTGTGGAAAGCTATATAGTCCGTTGAATACGGTTTTACGTTACCAGTACCATAAACTACTATTCTACCTTCCTCTTCATCATGACCGTTGAAAGGTTTGATTTGAATGGTCTTAGTCTGTCCATCAATTTCTACGGTTGCATCAATACCACCAATCATATCGTCTTTACCTCCGAGTTCACCCACTTTGAATACCTTCTTTGTGTTAAAGATATCCTTCATGTTTACAACCGCCTTTAATTCTCTTTCATCCCCAAATTTATTTGACTTATCTAACGAAGCCATAATAGTTTGGAACGTTGCCGAATCTTGATTAAATATACGGTGTCTGAACTGAACCATAAGGTTAATCATTCTTTGAACCTCGAATAGTTGACCTTTGAAGTCTTTTCCTACAAAGTTTAATGGGTCCTGTCCGTAGTGTTTTAGAACTGCGTTTAGGTCATTAACTAAGATACAGAATGCACTGTAGTTGGTGTTTAGTTTGTTGATTACTGAACGACCAGGTTGTTCGAAGTCGTAGATACCTGACATCTGACCTTGAGCATATTGGTTTTTATCATAGTAGAAATCAGAGAATACCTCTTTTAAGATATCCATGATGGCAAACATAAACTTCTTTTTCACCTGAGGGTTTTTGTTAAATACCATTCTGTATGTGTTCACCTGTTTCGGAGAACATCCACGTGATACGCCCTCAGTGATGAGTTCCTTTACCACTCTCGATTCGTTTATTTTACCTTTTTGGAATTGGTCAAACTGTTTGTTGACGAACGACCAGTTGATAACATCAAAGAAGTTATCTACGTATTGGTCTCTTTTGTTTTTGTATTTGAGATAATAAGCGTGTTCCCACAAATCCAACCCTAACAATGGAATACCACCATTTTTCATGGTATTCATCATTGGGTTATCTTGATTTGAGGTGGTCATTACTTTAACATCGCCACCTTTTGTTAGTACCAACCATACCCAACCTGAACCAAATTGTTGTTTTGCTTTATTCTTAAATTCTTTTTTGAAGTTAGCGTAAGTCTTAAACTTCTTTTTAATCTTATCTAAAACAGGACCTGTTGGTTCTTGTTTTTTTGGTGATAACATTTGCCAAAATAGTTCGTGATTATAAGCACCACCCGCGTTATTTCTGATGGTTCTGTTGTAACGGGATATACCTTTGATAAGAAGTTCTAAGTCTAAGTCTTTGTCTTTGACTGACTTCAGAGCGTTGTTGAGTTTCTTAATATACCCTTTGTAATGTTGATTGTAGTGAACATTCATTGTCTCTTTGTCAATGAATTGGCCTAATGAAGAATAAGAATACGGTAACTTAATTTCCGTTATCCTTTTCATTTTCTTTTCTTGTTCTTGAATTATTTCTTTTTTTTCAGAATCCGAGATTTGTTTTTCTATCTCATGAATTCTTTCTTGGCTTTTTTTGAATTCCATACGTTTTCATTTTCTTATAAATAATATCGTATGGGAAAATATTCTTATCTTCGTGAAATTGTGTTTAATATTTCCTCTACAATGGTTCCTTTATCTACATTGTCACCCATAACGGTTTCAAATACATTTTTCTTTTTAGATAATATATCGTAAATAACACCTTCTATTGAGTTTTCAAATATTGGATAAAAGACGGATACGTTTGATTTCTGCCCATATCTATATGCTCGGTCTTCTGCTTGTGAATGGTCAGAAGGGACAAACGAGAGGTCGTTCATAATAACAGCTTCTGCTGCGGTTAGTGTGATACCCACACCTGCGGCTTTGAGGTTACCAACAAATACCATTACCTTTTCATTATTTTGAAATTCATCCACCGAGTGTTGTCTCGCGGGTTTACTCATCCTTCCGTCCAATGCGACGGCAGCCTTTCCAAAATGTGTTTTTATTTGGTTTAATGTATCGGTAAAGTTGGTGAAGATAATAACTTTTTTTCCCTGTTCAATAATATTTTGTGCAATCTCAATGGTGTCTCTTACCTTCTCTTCGGCGATGACCTGTCTTACTTTCATCAGTTTTGAGAATTGCACGGTTAATGAGGATGACTCCTCTGTGTTGTTTTCATACCAATCGAAGTATTCCCCCATCAGGGCTTCGTATTGTTTTGACTTTAGTCTTAGATAAACAGGTGTAAGAATTTTTTCAGGTAAATCTAAGATGTCTTCTTTTAATCTTCTTAGGACGTGTGTTTTTGTTCGGTCTCTAAGTTCTGTGAGGTTGGATGCCCCATTGACGTTCCATACCTTTCTGTTACCAACGTTGAATTGGTAACCTTCACAATATCTAATGGCGTATGCCATCCAATTGTAGGCTATTGGTGAGTCCACCAAATCTAATAGGTTGAAGTAGTTGATAGGGCGAGAGGTCATCGGTGTACCAGTTAACAACCAAACCTTTCCAACCTTCTTACAGATGTCATTGGCAATCTTTGTTCTCTGTGCTTGCTTGTTTTGGATATAATGAGCTTCATCAATTATCACCAAATCAAAATCTTCTTTCAATACCAAAGACTGTTTGACTTTCTTTAGGTCGTGAAAATTCTTAAGGATATCAAAGTTGATGATGGTGAAGTCTGTAGGTTCCCATTTCTTCCCTTCAATAATAGAAACCTCTCTATCAGTATAATTTGCAATCTCACGTTGCCAGTTAATCTTAAGTGATGCGGGACATATGATTAATATTTTCTTTGCTCCTGTTTCTAAAGTTGCAATTACAGTTGACGTGGTCTTACCCAATCCCATATCATCAGCGAGAATGTATTTGTCGTTACCCACCAACTTTTCAACGGCAAGTTTTTGGTGTTCCAATGGTGGGCGGTGAGAATACTTTGAATAATCTATTTCAACTTGTCTTTCTTTATTTTGGATGATGGCTGCTCGTGGTAACCAAAACTGATACATCTCTTGGTTTTCAAATAACTTACCGTAGATATGAAAAGATTTATCCTTTTCCACCAATATCTTTTCCACATAGATTTGTGTAGGTCTTTTGGTGAGAAGTTTCTCTTCCATCATCTTCTTTCCGAAGTATTCGTCCAACTCCACCCATTTCCTTGCTATCTTTGGGGTAACATCGTGGAAGTCTATAATATAGTCTGCTTGGGCACGGGTCATCTTAAAATGCTTTTTGATTTGCATTTTTTTCTTGATAGACAGGATATAATTGTTATACCCCTCATATTCCTCTAAAATACGAGTTGCCTTAATCTCAGGAACATTTGATACTATTTTATTTTCTCCCATACAGTTAAATACCTTTAATAATAATCAATTTCTGAATATTTATCAATTGATGAGTCAAAGAAAAGTTCCAATAACGAGATTAAACAAATTCTTCGGTGACGAAGATTTTGATTTAGATATTTCCATCGGCCAAGAATGGTTGCATGGTGATATGAACTTTACGTTTGTATTGTATCGTGTAGACAGACAAAGAACAAAAAAAGACGATGTCTATGGTGAGGTGGTATCCGAAGGGGTACAATATCACGCACCTGTTGAACTTAAGGGTTATGTTCAGATTGAAGCTCCGACGAATGCGTTTATGGGGTCGTCAAGAATTGGACAGGTTGAACCTGGTAATCTAAAAGTCGGTATCTATCAATCTTATTTAGAAGAGATGGGTGTGGACATAGAGTTCGGAGACTACATTGGTTATTATGAAAAAGAAGATAGAGTTAGATACTATTCCGTCGTTGATGACGGTCGTATCACCTCGGATAACAGGCACACTTATGGTGGTTATAAACCATATTACCGCAGTATCACTGCGTCGCCGGTTACAAATGATGAATTCAACGGAATCTAATGGCATTACCAAAAAAGATAAAAAAGACATTGGACCTAATCCCTAAGAAAACAGGGTTTGAAAGAAGGGTTGAACTTTTGGAGGATATCCAAAGGGACGGAACGTATTTGCCCAAAGGTATCGGTCATGCAGATTTGGACCGTGGGATGTTGGACTTCGTAAAGAACGACCTTAAAACATTTATGGATGGAAAGGTTATCCCAACAGTGGATATTATCATTACCACTCAGAACTGGTCTCAATTTACCGAAACATGGAACTTCCAAGATTTGGATAAAAATGTTAAACCACCTTTTATCTCTACAGTAAGACAACCTGAGGTTCCTTACGGCACCAACCCATCATTACAATATACTATTCCAAATAGAAAACAATTTTATTATGCAAAAGTACCAACTTGGGACGGACAGAGAAAGGGTGTTGACGTATATAAAATACCTCAACCTATTCCTGTTGACATTACTTATAATGTTAAACTGTTTGTAAACCGTATGAGGTCGTTGAATGAGTTCAACAAAAATGTGTTACAAAATTTTGCGTCACGACAAGCATATACAAATATTAAAGGACACTACATTCCAATTGTTCTTAACAACATTTCTGATGAGTCTGTATTAGATATTGACAGAAGAAAATACTACATCCAAAACTATGAGTTTACGATGTTAGGATTCTTAATGGATGAAGATGAGTTTGAGGTTAGTCCGGGTATTTCAAGAACCTTAACAATGATTGAGGTACCTCAACTTAATAAAGCAAGAAAAGTCAACCCTCAGCCTGAAAACCCTAACGAGTTTCCTGTGGATTTATTGTTTGTTAGTGGTAATACGGAATTAAGTGAAATTTTCAGGTACACCGCAGACTTGATTGTTGAGAAAGATGACAATGTAGATACTTTCTCGGTATATATTAATAATAATTATGTTGGTGATAATCTTAGTAAAATTCAAATTAATACTAATGACTTAGTAAGATTTGTAGTAACTAAAAATTCACCTGGTGAATCAAAAATTTATACAACCGCAAAGTTACTATAAATTACTCACCATATATATCTTTTGGACGAGAACATTTTTCCATAATCATCTTTTCTAAAAACTTATACATCTTCAATCCATTCTCCTCACAGTATTCTTTTAGTGTGGTGTGGACCTCAGTGGATATCTTAATATTCTTTATATCTTTCATAAAATAAGGTAGAAAAAAGGCAGAAAAAATTCTCCCTAACCGATAAATATAGTGCTGGAGTAAATGTTTTTTGGGTTTTTCTTAAATATTTATAATAAAAATAAATTCTAAAGAAATTAAAAAACATGGCAAGTTCAAACAAAGTCTTCGTATCTCCAGGTGTTTATACATCAGAAAGAGACTTGAGTTTCGTGGCACAAAGTGTGGGTGTAACTACTTTAGGTATTGTTGGTGAGACCTTATCGGGTCCTGCTTTTGAACCTATCTTCATTTCAAACTTTGACGAATTCCAAGCTTACTTCGGTGGTACAAGTCCAACTAAATTTGTGAATACACAAATTCCTAAATATGAAGCCGCTTATATAGCGAAGGCATATTTGCAACAATCTAATCAATTGTTTGTAACAAGAATATTAGGGTTGTCTGGATATGATGCTGGTCCATCTTGGTCTATTACTACACAAGCAAACTTAGACCCTGAGACTTTATCAACACCAACAGTAGATACGTGGTCCGTAAATTTTACAGGTTCTACAGGTTCTTCAGCAAGTGTTGAATTCACAACATCTTTCTCATCACCTCTAAGTGATTACATCAATGATTCAATTACATTATACAATGGTAGCTCAACTACAATGTCTGGTCAAATGCAATCATTTATCAACTCAGTCCTTATTGATAACTCTTTGTCAGGTACTTCATCATCACAGTGGGGTGTGTTAACAGATGCGGTTTATGCGTCTTACACGGGTCAAGGATATACTGCAATTACTAACAGTTTGTCTGTTGATGGATTATACGATACTGTTGCGGATTACGATGATGAAACTATGGACCCATGGTACTACGCATGTTTTGAACCAGGAACGGGTGATAATTACTCAGGTATTTCATTCAACTCGGTTATCACATCATTGACAGACAATGGTGGTGGTGACTTTACTGGTACTATCAGTGGTACTGTATTATCATACAACGCAACCGCTTATACTGAATACAACGATTTGGTTGTTGCAACTTTACGTTCAAGAGGTATCAATAATAATTCAGATGGTGGCCCTGTTTACATGGCAAGTGGCACATCTCAAGTGGTTATGGATTGTTCAGGTTCATATGCTGATGTTCAGAAAAATCCTTATTCTTCGTTTGGTATTTCAGGGGTAACAAATGATGGTGATAACTTTACATTCAAAACATCATTTAGTTTAAGTGACACTAATTACTTGAGTAAAGTATTTGGTAGAACTAATTTCGGTAAAAACAGAACTGAAGTTCCATTATTTGTTGAGGAAACTTACTACAACCTTTTAAATAACTCATATAGATTAGGTAAGATTAGAGGTCTTAATTGTGACCTTGTTGCTTTACCTTCAGCTAGAGAAGATGTTAGTAACACATCTATTGGTTGGTACTTGGAACAATACCAAACACCATCAACACCATACTTAGTTTCTGAACTACGTGGTAATCAAGTTGACCGTCTATTTAGAGTAATTCTAATTGCTGACGGTAATTCGGCTAATAACTTAGTAAAAGTGTCTATTGCAAATATTTCTTTTGCTAATTCAACATTTGATGTGATTGTTCGTGATTACTTTGATACGGATTCAAATCCAGTTGTTTTAGAGAAATTCACAAGTTGTTCTTTAAATCCTGGTGAAAATAATTTCGTGGCTAAGAAAGTGGGTACTTCTAATGGTGAATTTGAATTGAAATCTAAATTCATCATGTTAGAAATGGATGAAGACGCACCAATTGACGCTCTTCCTTGTGGATTTGAGGGTTATGTATTTAGAGAGTACTCAGGAGCTAAGAGTCCTTTCATATTGTATAAAACAAAATACAACACTCCTGGTGAAGTAATTTATAACCCACCATTCGGTAATTCTGTAGGTGGTACTAACACTACAAGAAGTGCGGGTGATAAAGTTAGAAAAACTTACTTAGGTGTGTCTAACACTGTAGGTATTGATTCAGACTTCTTCATGTATGGTGGTAAACAAAATCCAACTAATCTTGGAACTGCAACTGAGGGTAATGATTGGGCATACCTTACTAAAGGTTTCCACATGGACTCAGGAGCAACTGTTGTAACAATTGCTGGTGGTTATGCAACTTCAGGTGAAACAGCGTTTGAGGTTGGTGAGGCAGAATTTAGAAGTGAACCAACAGACCAAACTAATCCTTATTACAAACTTAACTCACGTAAGTTTACAGTTTCACCTAAAGGTGGTTTTGATGGTTGGGATATCTACAGAGAATTCCGTTCAAATCAAGATACATTCCGATTGGGCGGTACAGGGTATTTGGCAGGAGCGACACCTTCACCTTCATTCCCAACAGCGACAGGATGGGGTCAGTTTAAACAAATCACTGTGGGTGAGGATTCTACAGGATGGGCAAACACTGATTACTACGCTTACCTAATGGGTCAAAAAACATTTGAGAACCCTGAAGCGGTAAACATTAATATCTTTACAACACCGGGTATTGATTACACTAATCATTCTAACTTAGTTGAAGACGCAATTGATATGATTGAGACTGACAGAGCGGATTCTATCTATATCTGTACAACTCCTGACTATAAAATGTATGTACCTAATACTTCATCGTTCAATACTGACTTCATCTATCCTGATGAAGCGGTTGATAACTTAGAAGAGACGGCGATTGACTCTAACTACACTGCAACTTATTACCCTTGGATTTTGACAAGAGATAGTGTAAACAACACACAAGTTTACATTCCTGCAACTTCTGAGGTTGTTAAGAACTTAGCGTTAACAGATAACATCGCATTCCCTTGGTTCGCAACTGCGGGTTACACAAGAGGTTTGGTAACGGCTGTTAAAGCACGTAAGAAGTTAACTCAAGACGATAGAGATACACTATACCAAGGTAGATTGAACCCAATCGCAACATTCTCAGATGTGGGTACAGTTATTTGGGGTAATAAAACTCTACAAATTAGACAGTCTGCACTTGACAGAATCAATGTAAGAAGATTGTTATTACAAGCTCGTAAGTTGATTTCAGCTGTGGCAGTAAGATTGTTGTTTGAACAGAATGACGACCAAGTAAGACAAGACTTCTTGGATTCTGTAAACCCAATCTTAGACTCTATCAGAAGAGATAGAGGTTTGATTGATTTCCGTGTGGTTGTAGAAAACACACCTGAAGATATGGATAATAACCAATTGACAGGTAAAATCTACTTGAAACCAACGAGAGCACTTGAATTCATTGATATTGAGTTCTTGATTACTCCAACGGGAGCTTCGTTTGAAGATATCTAATTTGATATATTTATAAATTGGAGGTCACACTTGTGGCCTCCATTAGCCTTATTAAACGTTTAATTAAAATAAGAACATGGAATTTAAGAAATCAAACTTAATGGAACACCTTAATGTTGAAAACAATGGTGTTAAAACATTTTCTGAAAAACCACAAAACATTGTGATTTCAGAAGAACAATTAGAAAGATTAATTGAGGGATTAAACGAATCTGAGTAATGATTCGTAAAATCTTAAAAGAATATATTGAGGAGAAAGAACTCAAGGAAGGTTTTGACGATGTGGGTCGTCCTGATATGAAGTATTATGCTTTTGATTGGGATGATAATATTATGATGATGCCCACACAAATTATCGTTAAGACTGAGGAAGGTAACGAGGTAGGTATGTCTACTGAGGACTTTGCAGAGTATCGTAGTATGATTAACAAGGAACCTTTTGAATATAAAGGTGAGACAATTGTTGGTTATGCTGATAATCCGTATAGAAACTTTACCTTTGAAGGTGACTCACAGTTTATTGTTGACGCTATGATTGCTGATGTTGGTCCATCTTGGGACGACTTTATTGAGGCAATTAACGGAGGTTCAATATTCTCAATAATTACTGCTAGGGGACACACCCCGTCTGTTTTGAGGGATGCGGTATATAATATGATTATGACCAACCATAAAGGTATTAACAAGAAGGAATTGGTCTCAAACCTTAAAAAATTCCGTGATTTTGCGGGTGAAGAGGGTATGACTGACGAAGACTTAATTGAAAAGTATTTGGATATGTTGAAGTTCCACCCTGTGACTTATGGTGAGGGAAGTGCGGCAAACCCTGAAGAAGGTAAAATTAAAGCCCTACAAGGATTTGTTTCTTATGTGAAAGATATGGCTTCAAGATTGAGACAAAGAGCATTCTTTAAGGATGATGTAAGTAACAATTTTGTTCCTAAGATTGGTTTTTCAGACGATGACCCAGCAAATTTAAAGGCTATAGGTGATTATTTGAAAAATGCATATCCAGATGGAGATAAACCAGTAAAGACTTATTTAACTAAAGGAGGAGAGAAAAAAGAAGTATAAAAATTTATAGTTAGCTTCTATATAATGAAATATTCAAAATAAAAGTAAATAGAAATATTTTTCCTTATCCAACTATTTATAAGTAATAAACAAAAAAATATAAAAACGAAAATACAATGGCTGATTTATTAATGAAAATGCCGGTACCTTATGAACCAAAAAGAAAGAATAGGTTCATCATGACCTTTGACTCTTCATTAGGTATCAACTCTTGGTACGTTGAATCAACTTCACGTCCTCAAGTGTCAATTAACCCTGTTCCAATCCCATTCTTGAACACAGAAACATATGTTGCTGGTAGATTTACTTGGAGCACACTTAACGTAACATTCCGTGACCCAATCGGTCCTTCTGCTTCTCAAGCATTGATGGAGTGGGTTCGTTTACACGCAGAATCTGTAACGGGTCGTATGGGATACGCTGCAGGTTATAAGAAAAATATCAACTTGGAAATGTTAGACCCAACAGGTGTGGCAGTTGAAAAGTGGATTTTACAAGGAACATTCCTAACTGACGTGAACTTTGATTCACTTGGTTATGGTGACGATGGTATTGCTACTATTACAGCAACACTACGTCCTGATAGATGTATATTAGTTTATTAAGATATACTCTTTACGAAAAAATCAGTTCATTTATATTTAACCATAGAGGGGGAACTCTCTATGGTTTTTTAATTTAAAGATATGGATACAGCAGCACAATACGGTCAACAAGACTTTAACTTACCACATGATGTGGTTTCACTTCCTTCACAAGGTAGGTTTTATCAAAACGGAAAATCATCAGTAAAGGTGGGTTATTTGACCGCTTCGGATGAGAATACATTATTGGGTCAAAGAAATCCCGATAACTTAATCCCAAACTTGTTGAGGTCAAAATTATACGAACCAGGAATGGATGTTAATTCATTATTAGACTGTGATGTTGAAGCAATTCTTATTTTTTTAAGAAACACTTCGTTTGGTTCCGAATATAATTTTAATTTAAGGGACCCTAAGACATTAAAAATGTTTGATGCTTCTGTAACTCTTGATGAGTTAAGTGTTAAAGAACCGACAATCCCACCAAACGAGAATGGTCTATTTGAACTAACCTTACCAAAATCAGGTAAATTAGTTAAATGTAAGTTGTTAACTATTGGTGATACCCAAGAACTTACAAAACTACAAGAGGCATATCCTGAAGGGGTTGTTGCTCCTGTTATTACAAAGAGGTTAGAAAAACACATCAAAGAGTTTGATGGTTCAACAGACCCTGCGGAAATCGCCTCAGCAATTCAGGTATTACCTATTGCTGATTCTAAATATATTAGAAATACTCTTAGAGAAGCTGAACCACGTTTGGACTTAGAGAGAGTGTTTACAGCCCCGTCAGGAGAAAAGGTGTCCGCAAGAATCACCTTCGGGGCTGAGTTTTTTCGTCCTTTCTTCTGATTATAGAAAAGTTATGCTTGATGAAATCTACTATCTCGTTAAAGAGATGGGGTTTTCGTACGCTGATTTGTTGATAATGCCAACCTTTGAGAGAAAATACTTTATCAATAAATTCATCTCAGAAATTGAAGAAAGAAAAGAAGCTCAAAGGAAAGCCGGAAGGTGATATTTATAAGAAAAGTATAATATATGTTTTTTCAAGCAGAAGGTGAAGAAGGTAAATCGTTAAAAGGTGCTTATCAGAATTTTAAAGATAGTATTAAGGGTCTTGCTGATGAAATGCTTGCTTTTGATGTACAGGCCAAAAAGGTTGTAGGTGATACCTTTGGTCAGGGTAGAGAATTTTCTGATGCTATTAGAAGAAACTTGGGTGCCGCAGTGAGAAATACTGCAGAACTTGGTTATACAACTACTGAGTACGCTACTTTATTGACGAATATTAGTACGTCTTTACAAACCAACGTATTACTTAGTACTAAACAACTTGAAAATTTCATGTTGTTTTCTGATGTCGCCGGTATAAGTGCTGAACAGACGGGTAAATTAGTATTAGGGTTTCAAAATATGGGTATCAGTATTGGTGGAGCTTTGAGTGAAATGGAAGGTCTGGCAGAAACGGCTAGAAGTTACGGTGTTAATGTGGGACAATACATGGGAGTTATAGGAGAAAACCTTAAACTCATGAATCAGTTTAAGTTTCAAGGTGGTGTTGAAGGGTTGGCAAATATGGTAGCAAAGTCACAAGCACTCAGAATTAATCTTACTACCGTTACTTCATTGGCAGAAAAGTTTTTGGACCCTGAAGGTGCAATTGATGCTGCCGCTAGTCTCCAAATGATGGGTGGTCAACTCGCTCAACTGGGTGATGGATTTCAGTTGATGAATTTAGCGCAAAATGATGTTGAAGGATTATTTGATAGTATTGTTGAAGCAACTGCTGCGTCTGCGTCTTTTAATGAAGAGACAGGACAATATGAACTAAGTGCGCTTGAAATGAGAAGGTTGAGGGCAACCGCAAAAGAATTAGGTGTTGAATATGATGAATTATCAAAAGGTGCACTGAACTATGCTGCACGACAAGAAAAGTTATCTCAGTTGGATTTCATGCCGGATATAAAAGAAGAAGATAAACAGTTTTTAGCCAGCATAGGTCAGTTAGACGAAAGCGGTGAGCTTAAAATTGCCGTAGAAAGAAAAGACAAAGAGGGAAAGGCTCAAATGCAATTGATAAGGGCAACTGAATTAAGTGCAAAGGAACTTGAAAATCTCAGATTGAGTAACAAGGATGAAGAAAAATCAATGGAGGAAATCGCCAGAGAACAAAGAGACCTTCTCCAAAAAATCTATGATGAAGGTGTTGCCGCTAGAAAAATAGCAATTGGAGGTGCAATTGCTGAGGAGAGTGAAACATTTACAAAATTCAGAGATAATATAGAAAAATTGGGTGGTACATTTATGGATATGACCACTAAGGCCTTGGAAGATGGTTCACTATTAAGAACAGGTACTCAAATGCTAACTGAAAACATGGTTACTGCCGCTGAGAAATTCAATTATGGTGTAGATATTTTTGCAGATACTATGACCAAATTAACAAATTTGTTTACTTCTCCCGATGGGTTTAGTCTTGATGATACTTTTGCAAATGACTTAGTATCACTACCTGGATACGGAGGAAGAGTTCTATCGGGACCTGAAGGAAGTATCTCCTTAAATGATGATGACACTATCATTGCAGGAACAGAATTATTTCCAAATGAACAAAGAAGAAGAAACACTTCCCAACTTATGGGAAATCTTCCACAAGATGTGTCTAATATGTTAAATAATTTAGGTTCGTCAGAATCACCTAATATATCATTTGAGGACTTACAAATAACACACTCAGGAACTATTAGGTTAGAAGGTGACGGTAGATTCTTAACTTTAGATATGTTAACCAACAACCCTCAGATGTTAGAGAATCTGACAAACATGATTAAACAGAGAATGTCTTCTCAAACTATGGGTTATAACAACGCGTAAAATATTTAACCCATCTATTTATATAAAAAATAAAATAGATGCCAAGTCCACTATCATTTAGTTCAACAGAAAACCTTAGAAAGAAATTGTTGGTGAGAAACTTACCACCTTTCAATAGTGATGGTTTTTCTCCGACAACAAATCCAGGTCAGTCAGAATTGAAATTGACTGATTTCTCTGTTGTTGATAGTGCCGAAGTAGAAGTGATAGGTGACCAAGAAGAGGTTAAATTATATGTTAATAATCAATATGGTCCTCCTGGTGGTTACGATGATAGGTACTCAGTACAAGATGTTCAGAAGGTTGTTAATCAAAGGGACGAGTACTATAAGTTTGTTTCTTCATACTATAATCCTGTAAGTATTTTATTTAGTGATGACCCTCAAGGTAGTGATGGTACGGTATCTCAAGATTCTGTCTTGATGCAGATTGGTGCTAAATCATTGAAAAATGAAATGCAGTACAGGGTAGATGAAGAACTCAGACAAGAGACCTTAGGTAGGTTTAACTTCTTAAACGCATTACAAGACCCTTTCATTGCCGCAGACATCTTAACTGGTAGACAAGAACTGATTGAACCTGATTGGACGATTTCATCACCAACTAATATTGTTGGTAAAGGATTAGACTATATCTCAAGAATTAGTGGTGTGTATGTTCCTTTCTCTTGGATACCAGGTGATTACTTTGAAGGTAAAAGAAGTTTCTTAAATGAAGGTATAAATGCAATTGCAGGAATTTTTGGTAGAAAAAAAGATTTATTACCTACGAGAAAGTCAGGTTCGGATATCTTCTTGAACAATACGGGTAAAGGACAAACAAATACCTTATTTAAGTCTTTGGAGTATAATAGATATAGACCCGACTATAAGGCAAATTTCTTATCGGACCCTAATTTCTTTGCTCCTGGTCCTAACTATTATGTCGGTAGTAGAACACAGGACCCATCACAGATGGATAGTCCTCCTGGTAACTTACCAGTAGACCAAGACGGACAACAGGTCCCAACTGCGGTTTATGGATACTCTTCTTTGGGTGATGAATACGAATTACAGGAATTATATAAGTTTGGTTTAGGTACTGTTGAACCTGGTAGTAACCCTGACCTTCAAGGAGGATTTACGTGGATTTCATCGGAATCACAGTCGGGTGTTAACTCTGACCTTTCTACTTGGTCAGGTACACTATCAACAAACTATGAGTTCCAACCGGGTTCAATTTTAGACGATACTCAGAAGTTAATAGAATCGGCAGATGGATTATCAGGTATCAAACAACAACAACACGTTGGTCATGCTATCAATCAAGCCTCAAGAATATTTAATGACGGTACAAGAGAAATTACTAAAGGTTCAAGAGTAAAAACTTATGTTAACGAAGGTGGTAAGGAAATAGGTAAAGAATATTGTAGAATATTCACTAAAGATAGTCCTTACTATAAGATGAGTAACCTACAAAAAAGAGACGGGAATATTAGAGGTTTTACTGATTCCGTAATGACAAGTACCTACAATCTTAACATTGCACCTCAACAAATAGGTGGAGTTCCAACGAACTTTGGAATGAACCAAGGTTCAAATATTACTAAGTACATGTTATCGTTGGAAAACTTAGCGTGGAGAACATCCAAAATGCAACAAGACTTACCTGAGTGTGAAAAAGGACCTGGTGGTGGTAGAATTATGTGGTTCCCACCTTATGACTTAAAAGTAGATGAAAATATTACAGCAAGATGGAACACCAATGATTTCTTAGGTAGACCTGAACCGATTTATACTTATGCCAACACCCAAAGAATGGGTAGTTTATCATTTAAGATTATTGTTGACCACCCTTCGGTGTTGAATACCTTGGTTAAGAAAGAGTTGGAAAACGCAACCTTTGAGGGAGGTACAGATAAAATGACTGAAATCAATAAGGTTGTTGATTCGTTCTTTGCGGGATGTAGAGACTTAGATATCTATGATTTATTACGTAAATACGGTCAGTTCAGTTATAACGACATTTACGAAGTTGTTACAAGAACAAACAACTCAGAAACTTTTGAGAAGTATTATGAGGAGGTTCCGAGAGAGGCACCTGAGGTTGAAAGTACACCGCCCGAAACGGATTCAACACCACCTGACCTAACTTCGTTTGAAGGTATGGAGTTATATTATGATAACAACGAACCTGAGGGAAGTGCGACTAATGCAACTACATCACAGTACAATTACGAAAAGTATTTAAATAACTATAAGGCAAGACGTGCAACGTATGTTAGTACTGCAGAGGCGTGGGGTGAAGGTGAAAAGGTTGGACAGTTTTTTGATGATGACATTACTAACTCATTAGAAAAACTAAACGAGTTGATTACAAAGTCGGTTGATGCTGCAAATAATGGATATACAATTAATATTACATTAACCAGCTCCGCATCACCAAAGGCAAGTGAAGAATATAATAAGGCGATTTCTTCAAGACGTAATGACTCGGTTAGTAAACAAATATTAAATAACCCAAAAGTAAAAGAAGTTAACGCGGGTAGTAAAGGTAAAATTACGATTGTCAATTCGGAGTCTTTAGGAGAAACAACTACAGAGTGTAGTCAAAACTTTACAGGACCAAACGCGGCAGAACAGGAGGATTACTCTATCAGGGCTATGAAGTGTCGTACTACAAAGGTTACAATTGCGGACCCTATTGGGCCTGAGTTGACTCAGCAAGAAACGGCAACTGAAGGTGAGACAGATAATAACGTTTATCCTGAAGACCCAGAAATTATTACAGGTATCAAGAGAAAACCAGGTGACCCACTCAATACTGATAATGTTGAGTTGAAAAAAGATATTACTAAAAAACTTCTTAGAAGAATGTTATCTGAGTGTGATTACTTTGAAGCCTTGACTGAAGATACTTCGTTCCTATATCAGAATATAAGTGAGAAGATTAAGTACTTTAATCCTGCATTCCACTCCATTACACCTGAAGGTCTTAATTCAAGACTTACCTTCTTACAACAATGTCTTAGACCAGGAGATACTATCCCAACGATAGGTCCTGACGGTAATCCATTACAAAATGATGCGTTGAATACCTCTTTTGGTACTCCACCAATATGTATTTTGAGAGTGGGTGATTTTTGGCACACTAAAATTGCTATTACTCAGATGAGTGTGAGATATGAACCGTTAGGGTTTGATATTAATCCTGAAGGTATTGGTGTACAACCGATGTATGCTGATGTGACTTTATCTTTTAATTTCATTGGTGGACATGGATTGAGGGAACCTGTAAAACAATTACAAAACGCCCTATCATTTAACTATTATGCCAATACTGAGATGTATGATGAAAGAGCGGTTGCAACTGTAGACACAAGTGAATTGGATGAGTCTTTTGTTGCTGGTCTTAATTTGAATACACCGTTTGGAGTTGAAAATGTTATTGATGAAACTTCAGACGACGGAGGTACACCAATTGGTGAGATTACTCAGAGTGAAGTTGCTTTTGATGAGATGACATCAACAAGCGGTGGTACAACAGGTGGAACCACATCTATTTCGGGTACACTGTCGTACAAACAAATTATGGATGACCTGTTAGATACCAATGCTGCATACAAAGAGACCTTACCGTGTGAACTTGAAAATATTGGTAACTACTATGGTCAAATTGGTGTGATGTTGTTTACCAAAGATATAAAATATTCTGATGGTGAAATCAATTCCGACGCTAGTTCAACACTTAAGGTAAAATTATTTGGTAAGTCTGAGGACATAGATAAGAAATTTGAAACTCAATTCAAGAAAGCAAAAGAAGATGTGGATAGTGGTAATTTCCCATTGATACCTGATAGACCAACAGAACTTAAAAATAAAGACCTCAATAAATACAAAAAGAAAATAAAAGATATCATTGATAGAGTACAGAATGGATACTCAACGGAAATGGTTAACCTATCTGAGGAAATTTATAAAACTGAGTTATCACACATCAGAAACCTTAACAAGATGAATGTTGTTATGACTAAGGTTGACGGAATTAAAAATATCCAAGGGAAACCTGTGGTATATCCGATTACTGCTACAACTGAAGTATATCCGACACCAACATACGCTGACACGTATGAAGAGTTAAAGGCGGATTATGATACTGTGGGTAAAGACTTAAATAAATTTAATGATAATCTTATAAGTAATAATATTATTCCGGCATCCAAGGGTTCGCACGAATATAAAGATAATTTAAGTATGTCTTTGTTCACTTCAACAGGTAATATTATAACAGAATACGATAAAAGGTTTTATTTATTATTTAACAATCAGATTGTTGAAAACAAAACTACGTTACAGACAGAATTAGAAAAATTTGTTGATGATAATAATTTTGTAAATCCTAAAAGCTGGAAAACATCAATTAACGCAATCCTTTCAATATGGGAAACTATTTTGAAAAAAGAGAAAGAACAGTATACAAAAATCTTTGTAGATTTTAATAATACATCTTATATGCAAGAAGGTGCTGAGTTGTATACTAAAGGTAAAGTCAGAAACTTTAAGTTTACTGACAACCCTAACGCTAGTAGCCAAGACAAGACAAAAATCACTCAACTATACAGTGGTGTGAACGAAGGTCCAAAAGATAAATGGAACGGTAAAGTTAAATTACAATAATGCAGTATTACGATAGATATCAGAATTTTTTATTGAATGGACAACAAACTACTGTTCCAAATGTGAAATTGCCTTCAAAAACGACAGATAAGAGGTATGTTTATAGGGCAGGAAGAAGTAGATTGGATAAGATTAGTTTTGAATTTTATAACACACCATATTTTGGTTGGTTGATTCAAATGGCTAATCCACAATATGGTTCTCTTGAAAAGGATATTCCAGATGGGACGGTTTTATTTATTCCTTTCCCACTAACACAATCCTTGCAAGATTATAAAAATGCTTTAGATACACACTTCTACTATTATGGCCGTTAAACAGAATTTCAGAGAATATTTTGGAAACCAAAAGATATCTTTCCGACAGGAGGATAATATTGTTGTGGTTGACCCCAACAAAGTTTTCAATGCAGATGGTCAAGAGCAAGAAAGACTTGTAGACCACGAAAATCTTATTATGTATGCCAACCTTGAAGCTAATATTGTTCCAAGGTCAAAACTTGTTTTAGGTGAGAATACTGGTCAGATGAGTGAAAGACTGACAATTGCTAACTTCGGACAAACTCAGGATGGTAAAATTAATTTCTTGAAACCACAAGGTAAGAAGTATTTTGATACTTCATATACCGACCAACTTACAGGCAACGACAGTTTGAGAGGTGGGGGAATCAATCAAACAGTGGTTGACGCTCAGAATAATAGAAGTGTTAGAGGTATTGAGGATACTCAACTATTAGGTATCACAAATATTAGTATTAAGAATAATGCGTCTTTCATACCTCAGGTGGATATTGAAATGGTGGACGTTCAAGGTAGAACACTATTTGAGTTGGGTGAAAATTCACCTTATTCTGCATTCTTCCAACTCCCATATCCCTTATTTTATTTAACGGTTAAAGGTTACTACGGTAAGGCTGTTAAGTATGAACTTATGATGAAGAGTTTCAACGCTAGGTTTGACCCGACTGATGGTAATTATAAAATTAGTATTTCGTTTGTTGGGAGAACCGCGGCTTTATTATCTGATTTATCACTGGGAGCGTTGTATGCGTTACCACACATGTATGAAAAGAATGTTTTGGTTGAGGAAAATCCAAACGGTGACGCGGAAAACCAATCACAGGCGGACCAAATCAACCAACAACTTACAACAAGAATTGAGAATGGTTTACAAACCACTTCTGTGGTACCTAAAGTAAAAACAAGAGGTGAAGAGGTTCTCAATAATATCTACCAAACCTATGAAGGTAAGGGTTTAATTGATAAAGGATTGCCAAGGTTAAATTTAGCTCAGTTGGAGTTGAGATTGGATAACCTTGAAGATTTTGTAAAACAACAATTCAATAAAGAGGATTTGAGTGTTCTTAATGATATTGAAAAATATAAAGAGGCCGTTTCACTCTATAGGTCAGATTTAACTTTATTACGTCCAAATAGATGGGCGGGTCTAAATTTGGACCCAGCTAAAAGATATATAGACAAAGATGGTAAGGTTTATTATGTAACACTTAAAACCAAGTCAGGTAATCTACAAAAACAAGAAGATGTTCAAGAAAGTCTGAAGGCAAAGATTAATGAGTATAATCAGTCATTAATTAGTAACGCTACTTTTGGTGATGGTGGGGAATACACTATATTAGGTAAAACAAAATCATCGGCAATTCCCGTTGATATATCTACCAGTGATATTATTACGAATATTACATATGAAGATTTGGACTTGGAAAAAACTTATGCGGTTCAGAAAAACGCAACACCAACACCAACAGAATTATCTATCTTCTCAGCAACTACTTATAGTGAGTTTGAATTATTTACCAAATATTACAATAAAGATTTAACTCCTGATGAGGATTTAAGTAATAATTTCTATTTCTTTGGTGAAATTACCAAAAAGACGGAAGTGGTAAATGGAAGTTTTTTAGATAAGATTAATAAGATTGATAAAAAATTTCAGGATAACGCTGAAATTATTCAAAAGGAACTATCTGAAGCGTTAGCTCAGAAAATTGAAAGTCCTGACGGAGGGTTAGGTTTTAGACCTACGATTAGAAATGTTATGGCCATGTTGATAGCCAATGTGGATGCCTTTTATAGACTATTAGATGAAGTACACACCAACGCGTGGAATATAAAGGATGACCCTATCAGAAAAAGTGTCATCATATCACCTGACACTGCAAATGGTGTAGATAGTAAGGATACTATATTAGGGTCAAATGGTTCTGAAAACTTTATCTATCCTTGGCCTCAGTATTTTGAGAGGGAGTACGATGGTAAAAACATCAAGGATGTTGTAAAATATATTGGAGACCCTGATGTTGAGGGTAAGACCAGAGCATATATGTATGATAAATGGCCTGAGGTTGAGTTCGTTGAGGAATTCATCAAAGGGGACCTCCAAAGAAGGGAAGAACAAAGAGCGTTAAATTACCAAAACCCAAGTGAGGTATTGCCGGCTATATCGGTTAATGCTGTGGAGTATCCTAATGATATTATACCTTATACAAATCTTAGTGAGATTAGTTTCTTATACGAACTTTGGGAAAGGACATTCTTAGCGTCTAACTACACAAAATTATTTAGACTACCAACGACAAAACTAAACATGGCTCAAGTGGTTGGTCAGTTTGAAGCAACAACTATTATTGAGGCGATTAAAAAAGACCCATTTTTAACTAAGAAATTAAAAAACTATGGTATTAATAGTTCTAACTTTGAGTCAATTTTAAGAGCAATTTCAAACTTGGGACAAGGACCGAGTTGGGGTAAGTTTGTTTCAGATATTTTTGTGACACCATATATTCAGGATTATACAGAAAATTTCCAAGCAATCTACCCATTGTCTTCTTATACTAATGATTCTCCAACGGCGACATTGGCCGCTGAAATTCAAAAGAATTTGAGAGAGTATCTTGAAAGTGTTGAAAATAACCAATTAACATTCACAGATGTTTACCCTTTAACCGATGTGGAATGGTTAAGAAAGAATATCCAAAAGGGTGCAGGAATTGAATCAGCTAACAGAGCCAATCAAACCACAAAATCGTTATTCTTTGTAGATGAGAAAAAAACAATAACTTCATTTGCTTCTGGTACTGTTGATAGTGAGGATTATTCTTACACACCATCTATGTTGACTACGTGGTATAATTATGATTCACCACCTGTAATCACACCGAGTAAACCTTCTATTAAGCAAAGGTATACTGAAAAGACAACAAACTATGAATACTTTGTTACTGAGGGTAAGATAGAATATGGAAATAACTACAGTGGTTTTGTGGAAAGTAATATTCAAACAACATCATTACTGAACACACCATATTTTATAAACGCAATTAATAAGGCGGTTCAAAACAAAAAAGTTGCTGCTCAAAATTCATATGTTGGTTTGGGGTACCTGTTTGTGAATTCATTACCATTACAAACATTAAGAGAAAAGATGAATAGTGGTAAGATAGGTGAACCGTTTAACGATTATAACTTCGCTATTTACAATAAGTTTGCTGCTTTACATAAAATGCCATACGCGTGGATTGTCAAGTACGGTTCAATTTGGCATAGATATAAAACTTATGTTAAGACAGAAACAGACATCTTAGACGGTATATGGGAATCTATTGATGAGGACAGTTTATTTGACCCTGTAACATCATCAAAAACAACCACATATGAGGTACCATTAGGAACTGGTTCAACAGAAATATCGTTAGATAGTACAGATTTTCTTGGTAGTGGTAATATGACACAGAGAGTGAATGTTGGTTTTTACCCACAGATTGTGAATAACATTAACTATTTGTATAACTATCCAAATATTATTACGGGGTACACTAAGACCGATTTTGAAAACTACAATGATGGAAATACTCCATTAGGTGGTAATGGTCTTAAAATACAACCAAATACCAATTCAAATATTGTCTATCCATTTGGTAAAATTAATGGAGACCCGACTAAGATTTTAACTATCTTAAACAATTACGTTTATTATGATGACCCTACTTTGAATGATAGTACATCAACAAAAAAAGTCATCTGTTACCCATCTGCCGGTGGTGGTGATTTCAACCAATATAGATTTGAGGTGGAAAACTCTTCAGGATATGTTAAACAGCCACTTAGACAACAACTTTACGATGGTTCGGTTAAATCTTTATGGGGGGTTTCTCATTATGGGTATTTTGATACGTCTCTAATTAAGAGACCAGATTACTATGAATACATAAAGACTATTGATACTAATAAAGAAAAGCAAGAGAGTTTCAATTTATTGGGTCAGTATGATTACGCAACAATAGAAGAGTTATTCGCCGTATTCAATGAAGACACAATGGATATGTTTGAACAAGTGTTCTTAGATTTCTGTAAAGACTATAACAGAGACAGTGTTAGTGGAGAATACCCAACATTGTTAGAAAGTCTTAGTTCAATTTTCTTTGTGGATAGACCGAATTTGACGGGTGATATAACTAAGGATGGTAAACTTATTGCCGACAAACAAAAAGAAGGGTTTAAAAGAGCAATGCAAAAACTCTTTGACTCTAAAGTTATTTTTAAACAAGGTAATCCGAGTTACTATGACAGAAAAGTTTGGAATTCTTTTAGTGATGACTCATCAAAACAACCAAATCAAAAAATAGATTTCGGTACTTATGTACCTGGTACCTTACCAACATATTCATCTCCGATGTCATTGGCGGTTAGTCAACATAATAATCCTGAAGCGTGGGAAGCACTACAACTTGCGGTTGGAAGATATTTTGGTGACGGAATAAGATATACGGTTAGTGGTAGTGTGATTACTGATTTCTTCGTGGATATGAATGTTGAATTTACTGCTAATAACGTAAGACTGTTGAGTCATATTATTAAAATGTATGCGGCAAGAAGAATGGAGAACCTACACCTTTATACTGGTGGTATGTTTATGTCAGATTTTAATGACTACTTGGATTTATTGAATACTTCACAAGAAAATATACAGAACATATTATTTAGACAACTCAACCAAGACCTTCCTACCGTTAGAGAAACTGATGACAAAATAGAATCTTCAATGAAAGGTGATGTAGTTAAATTAGAATTATATGAATTCTTTAAAACACTAAATGACAAATGGATTTCGGGTGGTGACTTCCAAGAAAGAACTATTTTTGAAGACTTCTTATTCTTAGATAGAGCAAATAGAAACATTGGTGATAAACTTATTGTTAATGTCTCAAGTTTGAAAAACTTCTTATCTGCAAGAAATAGTGCAAATTCAGTGTACACACTCATTGGCCATCTTATCAAGGATAACAATATGTTGTTCATGGCGTTACCGAGTTATACTAACTTCTATGGGGTGAGCGAACCTTCACCTGGTGCAACACCGAGAGAGGGTATTGAAGATTCTGCATCCAGTGTATTTGGTACTTTTGCTGAGGTTGATTATTTAGACAACAGACCTAAGTTCTTGTGTTTATTTACCGATAAAGTCTCTGAACACTTGGAGATGAAGAACAACATCAATGTTGGGTATGGTTCTGATGGTATTGATATAATCAAAGACCCAACATTAAGAGAAGAACAATCAGGTAAAGATGACTATGCTTTCTCAAATAAAGTAGTTGCGTTTAATGTTGATTTTGGTGTTCGTAATCAAGGTATCTTTAAATCGGTTAGTTTGGACCAATCACAATTCAGAGACACTTCTGAATCGTTCATTATTAATACTGAGTTGGCGAACCAAGCCAAGGGGTCCAAGACATTCCAACAGTCAACTTCTTTATATAACATTTATAAAAATAGAAGTTATAACTGTCAGGTAACATCTATGGGTAATGTAATGATACAGCCCACAATGTACTTCAACTTAAGGTATGTGCCGATGTTTACAGGTGCTTATTGGATATTAGATGTAAATCATACTATTACTCCTGGTGATTTTGTTACAACCTTTAGTGGTGTTAGAATGTCAAAATATTCTTTCCCTGATGTGAAAGATTTGGTGATGAGTGTAAATCTTGACATACTTAAAAAACTCAATGAAGGATACAATAAACAGGAGCAGGCTACTACGGCGAGTAATGGTGAAGAAGAAACAAATACAACACCTGCAGAAACAGGTGTAAATGCTGGCTCACCAGAAGTTAATGAGGTTTCAGAAACATTATGTACTCCTTTATCTCAATATGAGGGATTACCTTATGTACCACTTAGAGATGAAACACTATCATATTCCGAAGTTAAGACATACTCTGAAAGCTTAAGTCTGTCAAATAGAAACCTTGAACAATTGATTGGGTTAATTCCTTGGGTTGAAAATCCACCAAGTAGTGGTGTTTCAAGTTTCAGAAATGGTAATATAAACAACTTAATGACAGATAAAAACTTAAATGGTATTACTGTCAGTGACATTGAAGGTCAAGTTTGTATAAGTATTGGTGGTCAGAATAGACCGTTGGCGTCCTTTATAGATTGGAAAACAGGTATGGAAGTTGTTTCTACCATTTTACAGGGAGCAGGCCCAAGTAATGATATTATAGAAGTTGGTTCTGTGAGGTACGCTACAGCCAAAGAAGAGTTATATGCTAAGATTTACATCAAATATATCTATTCACAGATTGCTGATGATACCGAGTTTGAAAGAATTATTGATACACCTGCAACTGCTGAAGAACAAAGAATTAAGGAGAGATATAATACCGTAGTTCCTTTATTTAAAAGTGGAATTAATTGGTATGTTGGGTCATAATAAGAAAATTAAGTATTTTGATATATTTATATAGAAAAGTAATATTATGAACGTAAAATCATTATTAGACCAGTATTTGTCAAAAGACACGAGAATTACTGAAAGAGATGCCGGAAATGGTTACAAAGAAGTTTGTGACTTAGACACAGGAGACTGTTATACCGTTAGTATGAGAGACGGACTTATTGAAAGAGTTGATAATACAAGACAAGTAAACAGAACCCTTAAAGTTGAAACACCTCACGGTGTGAAAACATTATTAAACGGGTAAAAAAAGATTAAGATGTCAGTAGATAATAAAATAATAGAAGAATTAAAAAGACATAACTCAATCAACAATTATTTGACGGAGCAAGAAGAACCTGTTGATGCACCTGAAGGTGGTGATGATTTAGAGTTAGATATGGATGTTGATACGGATGCTGAAGAAATTGCAGAACCTGTTGATATTGAGACAGACCCGGATGTTGAGAAGATTGACGATGAGGGCAATGTTGAAGGTGAAGACATGGGTGGTGACACTGAAGAGTTAGAGATTACAGATTTAGTAAACAAGCAAAACGAAATCTCAGATAAACAAGATGAGTATATGGACTCAATGTTTGATAAGTTGAACGACTTAGAAAGTAAGTTGTCACAGATGGACCAAATCTTAACAAAGATTAATGACATCGAAGCTAAGGTTGAGAAATATCGCGAGAAGTCACCAGAAGAGAAATTACAATTGAGAAGTTTGGATAGTTATCCATACAATCAGAAGTTGACAGACTTCTTCGCTGACAAAGAAGTTGAGATGCAACAAACAGGTAAGAACGAATACGTTTTGACCTCTGACGAAGTAGAAAACTATTCAGATGCGGATATCAAAAAATCATTTGATAGACCAATCGAAGACGAAGAATAACACTTGACAATACACATAATTTTATATATTATAAGGCCACTCAAATGAGTGGTCTTTTTCTTTTTGGTCAGTTGACTTTTGGGGTAATAAGACTATACTTATTAATGAGTTTAAGAGAAACAATTAACAGAGTAAAAAGAAAAAATTATGGGAAATGCACTCGACGCTGTGTTAGCACAGTATGAAAAAAACACCCAACGCACAAACAACAGCGGGGGTAACTCAATGTCTCAAGAAGACAGACTAAAAAGATACTTTACAACGTATCTTCCTAAAGGGACCAAATCAGGTCAAAAAGTAATCCGTATCCTTCCGACATCAGATGGTTCATCACCTTTCAAAGAGGTGTGGTACCACGAGGTACAGATTGACGGTAAATGGACTAAACTATTCGACCCGGGTAAGAATGACGGTGAGCGTTCACCACTTACTGAGGTTTATGAAGAACTAATGTCCACAGGTAAAGACACAGACAAAGAATTGGCTCGTCAATACCGTCCACGTAAATTCTACATTGTTAAGGTTATTGACCGTGAAAACGAAGACCACGGACCTAAATTTTGGAGATTTAAGGATAACTACAAGCAAGAAGGTATCTTGGATAAAATCATTCCAATTTGGAGACAAAAAGGTGACATCACAGATTCTAATGAAGGTCGTGACCTAATTGTTGATTTGTCCAAGGCTAAAACACCATCAGGTATTGAGTACACAGTAGTTAAGACTATTATGTATGATGACCCAGCTCCAATTCATGTTGATAAGAATCAAATGAAGGAATGGGTTGAAGACGAGTTGACTTGGCAGGATGTTTATTCACAAAAACCTGTTGAGTATTTGGAAGCTATCGCAAGAGGTGAAACACCTGTTTGGGATACAGAATTGAAAAAATACGTTTATGGTGACGACACAGAAGTGACTTTGGGAGGTTCAGTAGCATCTGACTCAAACACAAAAGTGGCTGACCCACAATCGGGAATGGAAGTTGATACAGACTTGCCGTTCTAAGAATCACTAATACGATGGTAGGGACTTCTGTCCTTACCATCTTTATTTACAAAGTAATATGGCAATTAAGAAAAAAGATTTCAAATCGTTGAAGCAGAAATACTCTACTTCAGCAAAATACAAACCACAAAGGTTTTTAGATTTGGGTGGGGCATTTTTGGACGCGGTAGGTTTACCTGGTCCTGCAATCGGTCACCTGAATATGTTCTTGGGTCATAGTGATACTGGTAAAACAACTGCGTTAGTTAAAACTGCGGTAGACGCGCAAAAGAAGGGTATCCTTCCTGTCTTTATCATCACTGAACAGAAATGGTCTTTTGACCACGCATTGACAATGGGTTTCGAATGTGAAGAAGTTGTTGATGAGGAAACAGGTGAATTGGATTGGGACGGATTCTTCTTATTTAACAACAACTTTGACTACATTGAACAAATCACAGACTACATCAACGAATTGTTGGATGCTCAAGAGAAGGGTGAGTTGGAATACGACTTATTATTTTTATGGGATTCTGTAGGTTCTGTTCCTTGTAAAATGACCTTTGACGGTAAGGGTGGTAAACAACACAACGCTGCCACATTAGCTGACAAAATCGGTATGGGTATTAACCAAAGAATTGCTGGTTCAAGAAAAGCAACATCAAAGTATGAAAATACATTGGTGATTGTTAACCAACCATGGGTAGAATTACCTGACAATCCTTTTGGTCAACCTAAGATTAAGGCTAAAGGTGGTGAGGCAATTTGGTTGAACTCATCATTGGTATTCTTATTTGGTAATCAGAAAAACGCTGGTACCAATAAGATTGCTGCGGTCAAAGACAAAAGAAAAGTTAAGTTTGCAGTTAGAACGAAAGTATCGGTTATGAAAAACCACATCAATGGATTAGGATATGAGGACGGTAAGATTATCGTAACACCTCACGGTTTCTTGGCGGGTAAAGAATCTGCTGAAGAAAAGAAATCTATTGAAGCTTATAAGTCTGAGCAATCAGAATATTGGAAAAGAGTAATCGGAACAGATGGCGATTACAAATTGGAAGAAGTAAAAGAAGTCTAACCTTTAATTAAGGGTATTTTGACAAAGACACTATTAGTTGACGGAAACAACTTATTTAAAATAGGATTTCACGGAGTGAGAGATTTGTACCATGAGGGAAACCACATTGGTGCAATCTTCCATTTCGTCAATACCCTCAAAAAGTTCTTGGTGGAGCACAATTACGATAAGGTAATCGTATTTTGGGATGCTGAGGATAATTCACAGTCGAGAAGAGACTTGCTCGAACAATACAAAAGAAACAGAAAGAGAAGTCTTAATGAAGCACAACAGATTTCGTTTGAATGGCAGTTGTCACGAACTAAGAAATATCTCGAAGAAATGTTTATCCGTCAGATATGTATTGACGGTTGCGAATCGGATGATGCAATCGCTCACTATTGTAACATATCTGAGGATGAATATAAAACTATATTTTCATCAGATAAGGACCTTACACAGCTTATCTCAGACAGAGTAGAGGTCTACTCACCTAACCACCGAAAAGTCTATAAGGACGGAGATATCATCCCTCTGAAAGACATTTCCATACCACACTACAATGTAACAACATTCAAGATTCTATCGGGGGATAAATCTGATAACATTGACGGTATTTACTTGTTGGGTGAGAAAACTTTCGCTAAGTTATTTCCTGAGATATTGGACAAAGCGGTTTCTGTTGACGATATTATACAACGTGCCGAAGAATTACAATCAGAAGGTGACAAACGCAAGATTTTAACAAGTATCATTGAAGGGAATACTAAAAGGGGGGTTTTAGGAAAAGAATTCTTTGATATTAACAAAAAGGTTGTAGATTTGTCAGACCCAATGATAAGTGATGAAGGTAAGGAGGAAGTCGAACTCTACTATACAGAAGAGTTGGACCCCGAAGGAAGAGGATATCAGAATCTCATGAGAATGATGATGAAGGATGGAATCTTCAAATACTTACCCAAGCAAGATGATGGTTGGGTAGATTTTTTAACACCGTTTATGAAACTTACACGTAAAGAAAAAAAACGTTACAAAAACAAAAATTAAGTTATGAAAGAAAAAAATGACGTAACAAAAATGGAATTCCTTTTGATGTTGAACGACAACATCGTAGTACAGCGTTACTTCAACGTTAGAGGGTACAATCCAAAAGCAAGAAAGAGTATTGATGTGATTGAATTTGTTAATGAATTTAGTAACACATTGATGAAAGATTTGAAGGCAAGAACTAACATGTATATGTTGGACCACTACAATCAAATCGCATTAGACCCGACTATCTTAGATACATCAAACACTGATGGTCCTGAGATTTTCAACATCAAAATTCGCATCGGCGATGAGACAATTTGTCATAAAATTATTGACGGAAAATTGTACCCGCCAAAAATAAGATACACCGTAGACATACGCCCACAGTTAAAAAGTTTGCTTCGAGGTTTGACTGAACTTTTCTCGAGTGAAGATTTATCGTATGACTACATGGAATATCAGTTAGGTTAACCATATTTATTATTTACCCGAAAGAAAATTAGATTGATATGTCAAAAGAAAAAAACTTCGGTTACCTCGGTAACTCATTCCAAATACAACTTCTAAACAACATCGTAATTGACAAGGACTTTGCCAATTCGATTGTTGACGTATTGGACCCGAAGTATTTTGATAATCAATATTTCAAAATCATTATGCAAATGGTTAAGGAGTATTATGTCAAATATGAACATACTCCAACATTTGCAACTTTGGAACAACTAACGAAGAGTGAAATTACCTCTCCGATGGCTCAGAAGATGGTTTTTGACATGTTAAAAGATGTTAAGGAAGCACCAATTGAAGGGTCGGACTTTGTTCAAGAGAAATCACTTAAGTTCTGTAAGCAGCAAGAACTACAGAAGGTGATGAGTAAAGCTCAGAAAATTATCGATAAAGGTGATTTTGAGTCTTACGACCACTTGGAGGAGATGGTAAGAGAAGCTTTACAAGTTGGTGAGGTGGATACAGGTACGGCTGACGTATTCTCAAATTTGGATGTAGTATTGGACGATGATTACCGTCATCCAATCCCAATGGGAGTACCAGGTATTGATAACCTTATGAAGGGTGGATTGGCAAAAGGTGAGATTGGAGTTATTTTGGCACCGACTGGTGTTGGTAAGACGACATTCTTAACAAAGATTTCAAACCACGCATTCAACTTAGGTTACAATGTTTTACAGATATTCTTTGAGGACAACCCAAAGATTATCCAACGTAAACACTTCACACTTTGGACAGGCATTGCTCCTGATAACTTATCAAATCACAAAGATGATGTGATGGAAAAAGTTAGGGACATTAAGGAAAATACAAAAAATTCCTTAACTTTGAAGAAGTTACCATCTGATACGATGACCATGAATCAGATTAAGAATCAGGTTAGAAAGATGATAGCTGAAGGTAATAAGATTGATATGGTCGTTGTGGATTATATTGATTGTATTACACCTGACAAAAACTTGGGGGATGAATGGAAGAGTGAAGGTTCTGTGATGAGAGCGTTCGAAGCGATGTGTCACGAGTTGGACCTCGTTGGATGGACCGCAACACAGGGTAACCGTTCTTCAATTTCATCAGAAGTTGTAACCACTGACCAGATGGGAGGTTCGATTAAAAAGGCTCAGGTGGGTCACGTTATCGTCTCAGTAGCTAAATCACTACAACAAAAGGAGATGAACTTGGCAACCATTGCCATCACCAAATCTCGTATTGGTAAAGATGGTGTTGTCTTTGAGAACTGTAAGTATGACAATGAAATGTTGGTTATTGATACTGAACAAAGTGTTACATTCTTAGGTTTGGAAGAACAAAGGGAAGAGAAACAGAGGGATAGAATCAAGGAACTCATGGAGAAGCGTAAGCAACGTGAGGGACAACAAAACTAAACAATAATAAATTATGGTAAATTTTAATACTATGAACAGTAAAGAAACTCGTTATGTAATTAAGAGAAGCGGTGAAGAAGTAATCTTCGAAGCTGAGAAAATCAAGTACGCGGTGCTTAAAGCGATGCAATCTGTCGGTACAGTTGATGATGAAATGGCTGAGAAAATTGCGAGACTCACTCGTAAAGGAATCTTCAGAGATGATAAAGATAAAACTCCACATGTTGATGACATTCATGAAATGGTTGAAAACAAATTGATGGATAATGGTCTAAATGATGTTGCAAGAGAATACATTGTATATCGTGCAAAACACAGACCTGATATCTTCTCAAAGAGAACCAATCTTAAACCTTATGAATACCCAAATCTTAATGAGTATGTGGATGCTATCAGACACTCATACTGGGTACATACTGAGTTTAACTTTACATCGGACATCCAAGATTTCAAAGTACACTTAGACAAGAAAGAAAAAACCGCAGTAAAAAGAGCGATGTTAGCAATCTCACAGATTGAAGTTGCAGTTAAATCATTTTGGGGTGACATCTACAAAAGGATGCCGAAACCTGAGATTGGTAATGTAGGTGCAACATTCGCGGAATCAGAAGTAAGACACGCAGATGCGTATTCTCATTTAATTCAGTTGTTGGGTCTTAACGCAGAGTTTGAAACTCTTATGGAAGTACCGGCAATTCGTAGAAGAATCAAATACTTAGAGAAGTCTATTTCAAACTCAAAGTCAGTAGAAAACAGAGACTACTTTGAGTCTGTAGTATTATTCTCTATGTTCGTAGAAAACGTATCGTTGTTCTCACAATTCTTGGTTATGCTATCATTCAACAAACATAAGAACATGTTGAAAGGTATTAGTAACGCTGTTGAGGCAACATCAAAAGAAGAAAATATCCACGCAGAGTTTGGGTTTGATTTGGTAAACCTTATCAAACAAGAAAACCCATCATGGTGGACAGAAGGATTACAGGAAGACCTTATCAATGCAACTATGGAAGCATTTGAGGCGGAAACAGAAATTATAGATTGGATTTTTGAGGAAGGTGATTTGGATTTCTTGACGAAAAGTCAGACTATGGAATTTATTAAACATAGATTTAATGTATCATTAAACTCTATTGGTCTTGAAAGTATTTTTGAAATCAATGAAGTGTTGTTGGAAACAACTGAGTGGTTTGATGATGAAATTCTAACGACCAAACACACAGATTTCTTTAACAAAAGAAGTATTAACTACAGTAAGAAATCTAAATCAATTACATCAAACGATTTATTTTAACAAAAAACATTAACAAAAAATGAACGATAGAAAACCATTTGAATGGATTAACGAAGAATCAATTACCTTCCTACAAAGAGGATATCTTAGTGAGGGAGAGGAACCTTTAGAAAGAATTAGAACAATCGCAGAACACGCAGAAAACCTTTTAGGTATTGAAGGGTTTGCTGATAAATTTTACGACTATATGGGTAAAGGTTGGTACTCACTATCATCACCTGTATGGGCAAACTTCGGTAAGAAGAGAGGTTTACCAGTAAGTTGTTTCGGTTCTAACATCGGTGACAACATTGAGTCAATTCTTTATACACAAGCAGAGGTTGGAGAGATGAGTAAGATGGGTGGTGGTACCTCAGGTTACTTTGGTAACATTAGAGAAAGAGGTGCTGAAATTACTGACAACGGTCTTGCACCAGGTTCGGTACACTTCATGAACTTGTTTGAGAGTGTCGTAGATAACATTTCTCAGGGTTCAACACGTCGTGGTCGTTTCTCACCATATCTACCAGTAGAACACCCTGATATCATGGAGTTCTTGGAGATTGGTACGGAAGGTTTCCCAATTCAAGATTTAACTCATGCAGTTACAGTGACCGATGAGTTTATGAATGAGATGATTGCGGGTGATGAAGCAAAGAGAGCTATTTGGGCTAAGGTAATCCAAAGAAGAGGTGAGATTGGTTATCCATACATCATGTTCCACGATACGATGAACAACAAAACAGTTGATGTATACAAAGACAAAGATGCAACGATTTACAACTCTAACTTATGTTCAGAGATTGCACTTCACAACTCTGAAGAAGAGTCATTCGTTTGTGTATTATCATCAATGAATGTTCTACACTACGACGAGTGGAAAGACACCGACGCAGTTGAAACGATGACTATGTTCTTAGATGCGGTTGTTACAGAATTCTTAACTAAGATTGAGGACATCAGAGACGATGGTACTATTGAAGGTAAGAGAGGGTTCTTCTATTTGGAGAAAGCTTATAACTTCGCTAAGAGACAAAGAGCGTTAGGTTTAGGCGTGTTGGGATGGCACTCATTACTTCAATCACGTGGATTAGCTTTTGATACAAGAGATACTGCAAGATTGAATGTTGAAGTATTCAAACTTATCAAAGAGAAATCATACGCGGCTTCAGAGAAGTTGGCTGAGATGTTCGGTGAACCAGAATACCTAAAAGGTTATGGTAGAAGAAATGTTACGTTGAATGCAATTGCACCAACAACATCTTCTGCGTTTATCTTAGGTCAGGTATCACAATCAATTGAACCAATTTGGTCTAACTGTTATGTGAAGGATGTTGCTAAAATGAAGGTAACCATCAAAAACCCTGTATTGAAAAAAGTATTGGCTGAGTTGGGTAAGGACACCAAAGACGTATGGAACAGTATCAAACAAAACGACGGTTCAGTACAATACTTGGATTTCTTGAGTGATGAACAAAAGGATATCTTCAGAACATTTGCTGAGATTAACCAATCATCAATTATCAACCAAGCTGCGGTTCGTCAAGATTACATTGACCAATCACAATCACTAAACTTAATGATTTCACCTGACATGCCGACAAGGGATGTTAACAAACTTCTTATTGAAGCTTGGCAGTTGGGTGTGAAGACATTATACTACCAACACTCAATGAATTCAGCTCAAGCTTTCGCAAGAAAGAAATTGAATTTGAATGACTTACAGTGTGTTGCTTGTGAAGGTTAATAGTTATTTTTAACAAACAACAAATATAAAAGAGGGCTTCGGTCCTCTTTTTTTTATAATTTATATTGTTAAAGTATTTATAGGTAATGGCTAATGGTAAAACATACGGAATAAATTTCCCCTTTCAGGATAGTAGGGTGGGTAAGTATCTTTCTCTTTCACAGACGGCTGATGAGGAGGTTAGAACTGACTTACTTCATTTGATACTTACAAGAAAGGGTAGTAGGTACTATCTTCCTGATTTTGGAACGAGAATTTATGAATTTATTTTTGAACCTATGGACGGTACAACCTTTCAGGGAATCAAAGATGATATTAAGTTATCGGTTGAGAAGTATATTCCAAACTTAACCATTAATGAAATAACGTTGACACCATACTTAGATGATTTGGAGGCTCAAGGAATGTTGAATGAAGAAAAATTAGGTGTTGGTGGAATTTATCGTATTCCTGGTAGAGGGGTTGAAGAGTATACCGCAAAATTAAGAATTGATTACACTATAACTGATGGAACATTTGATTCCAAAGATTTCATAATTATAAATATTTAATAGTAGATGGCGGGTAGAAAAATTTCATATACGGAAAGAGACTTTGAGGGCTTAAGACAGGACCTTGTAAATTATACAAAACAATATTATCCTGAACTTATAGGTAACTTTAATGATGCTGCGGTTTATTCAGTATTGATGGACCTAAACGCTGCTATTGGTGATAACTTAAATTACCATATTGACAGAAGTGTACAAGAGACTGTTTTACAATACGCCCAACAACGTTCATCAATCTTCAATATTGCCAGAACTTATGGTCTTAAAATTCCTGGTAACAGACCTTCTGTTGCTTTGGTTGATTTTTCAATTACGGTACCTGCAAATGGTGACCAAGAGGATACAAGGTATTTGGGTATTTTAAGAGCAGGTTCACAAGTTTTAGGTGCGGGACAAGTCTTTGAGAATGTTTATGATATTGACTTCTCTTCACAGTATAATAATGAAGGATATCCTAACCGTACAAAAATTCCTAACTTTGATTCTAATAACACCCTTATTAACTATACAATCACTAAAAGAGAGGTTGTTGTTAATGGTGTAACAAAAATTTATAAGAAAACAATCAATAGTAATGATGTAAAACCATTCTTTGAATTCTTTTTACCTGAAAAGAACGTATTAGAAGTTGTTGACATCATTCAAAAAGACGGTACATCCTACCAGTCAACACCAACGTATTCTGAGTTTGTAAATGCTCAGGTAAGATGGTATGAAATGGATGCGTTAGCTGAGTCTACAGTATTTGTTGAAGACACCACAAAGCCGACAGATAAGCCAGGTATTAAAGTAGGTAAGTATATTGAGACGGATAATAGATTTATCACAGAATATACACCAAATGGGTTTTTGAGAGTTCAATTTGGTGGTGGTACTACAACACCTGATGACCAACTTGCGGAATTTGCAAGAAACGGTGTTTCATTAAGAATTGAGGACTACCAAAACAATATAGGTTTAGGTAAAACAGTTGAGGCAAATACCACTTTATTTGTTAAATATAGAATTGGTGGTGGTGAAGGTAGTAATATTGGTGTTAATGTAATCAACCAATTGGGTACAATTAATTTTGCGGTAAATGGTCCGAGTAGTACTATTAATCAACAGGTTGTAGGTTCTTTATTTGTCAATAATGTAACTGCTGCTATTGGTGGTGCTAACCAACCTTCAATTGAAGAGGTGAGAAATATGGTTACTTTCAACTACGCATCACAAAACAGAGCGGTAACAGTCAATGACTATAACGCATTGATTAAAAAAATGCCAGGAAAATACGGTGCACCTGCTAAGACATCAATCACCGAAAAAGATAATAAGATTAATATTGAAATTTTATCATACGACAGTAGTGGTAATTTAACACAAACAGTTTCTAATACGTTAAAACAAAATGTTGCTAACTATCTTTCAAAATACAGAATGATTAATGACTATGTCTCAGTAAATGTGGCTCAGGTTATTGATTTGGAGTACGACATATCAGTTGTTTTAGATTCAGGTCAGAACCAAGGTCAAGTAATTACACAAATTATTGATGTGGTTAGCCAATTAATGTCTCCATTATCAAGAGATTTAGGTGAAAATGTAAACGTATCTGACGTTAGAAAAAAAATACAAGATGTTGCAGGGGTAATTTCAATTTCTGATGTTTCAATCTTTAATAAGGTAGGTGGACAGTATTCTTCTTCAGAAACATCTCAAAGATATTCTGATTCATCAACCAAAAGAATTGAATTAATTGATGATACTATCTTTGCAGAACCAAATCAGATTTACCAAATCAGGTACGATAGTAGAGATATTAAAGTAAGAGTCAAAGACTTGAAGACTGTAGACTTTAAGTAATAATAATTTACAAGGAAGACTTATAGGTTTATTATTGTAAAATGGATAAATAAGTATTTATCTTAAAACTACAGTATGTCCAAATCTTATAGAATTAGAACCAAATTAGGGACCGACCAAAACATCAGAGTCAATATTGAACAAGATTTTGATTTTCTTGAAATCTTATCTTTGAAATTAAGACAGGAAGATGTCTATGCACAATTCTGTGCTGACTATGGTGTTGTTGTTGGTAGAGTTGTAGCTAATAGTGGTTTTGGTATTCCTAATGCTCGTGTTTCTGTATTTGTTCCTGTGGAAGATATGGACTTAGAAAATCCTGTAATCTCTGCATTATATCCATACAAAGGTCCTTCTGAAAAAAATGAAGATGGTTATAGATACAATCTACTTCCATATGAAAAACAATATGGTGGTCATACACCAACAGGTACGTTTCCATCAAGAGAGGATGTTTTAACTCGTAATGAGGTATTAGAAATATATGAGAAGTACTATAAGTTTACGGTAAAGACTAATGATTCTGGTGACTTTATGATTACAGGTGTTCCATTAGGTAATCAGAAGTTGGTGTTGGATATGGATTTATCTGATATGGGATGTTTCTCTTTGAGACCTCAGGATTTGATTAGAATGAATATGGGGGTACAGTCTCAGTTTGATGGTCAGAACTTTAAATCGTCGTCAAACTTAGATGAATTACCTCATATTGTTAACCAAGTAAAAGATATTGATGTTACTTCCTTTTGGGGTCAAGAAGATTTATGTAACATTGGAATCACAAGAGTAGACTTTGATTTAAGAGAGTTGGGTATTGAAATCCAACCAACAGCGGTGTTCATGGGTTCAGTATTTACTGATGCTGACACCAAACCTGTTAAGACGAATTGTAAGCCAAGAACAGAACAGGGTGATATGTGTGGTTTAGCCACAGGACCTGGTGAAATTTTAGCGGTCAGACAGACTATAGATATTGATGATAATGGTGACCCGATATTAGAACAATTTAGTTTAGAGAATGCAGGTAAGGTCATTGATGAGAATGGTACGTTCGTAACCGATGTTCCGATGAACTTAGATTATGTAGTTACCAATGAGTTTGGTGAGGTTGTGATTTCCAACGACCCAACTATCGGTGTACCAACAAAAGGTAAGTATAGATTTAAGATTAAGTACCAGTCAGAAGAAAACGGACCACCTTATGATGGTGTTAAGTTCTTCCCTATTAGAGGTGAAATCCAAAGAGCCAACTTTGTTGTGCCACAGATTCGTGAATACGGTTGGGATGGTGTTATACAAAATTCAGGTGTTGACCCATCTACAAAAGGTGCAACCACGATTACTAATGTTAATTTCTTTAACCAAACTCAGATAATTGAAACACAGACAATTACTGTTGCTGCTGGTAAATCTGTTTATGTGAAACCAAATTCAGATGCAGAACTTGTTGAAGCGTTGGTTAATAATGTTGTACAAACACAACATTGGATAGATTTCCCAAATGGTGGTACATTAACTATTAGAGTTTCTAAAAACAGTGTTCAGGTTAACAATGTGAATGTAGGTAACAATGTTACCATTGAGGTTGAGACCTTTGATTATGACTTCGTTCAATTCCAAAAGTCTTATGCCTTTTCTTTAGATTGGGGTGATTATGCTGATAAGGGTACCGCTATAAGTTGTGACGATTCTTTCTATGAGATGAATTACAACAAAGTCTACACACCATCACAGATGGTTGATGAATATAGAAAAGGTTACGGTCGCGCAAGGTTCTTAGGTATTAAAGAAATCTTAGACAGGGGATGTGAGAGTGACACAAATAAGTTCCCGGCAAATGATGGTGTTAGAAACTTTGATTTATTATTCTTCATTGTTAACATCGTAATGACATTGTTCATGCCGATGTTATTTGTGATTACGGTTGTTGGTCATGTTGTATGTACCTTATACAAATATTTAAGGTGGTTATTGGATTTGATATTGAAGGTAATCCTTACAGTCATTATTGTCTTGTGTTATGTTGTAAAGGCGTTGACTTTTGGTTTATTTAGAAGACCGTGTCCGAACTATCAATCGGTCAAACTACCAAAAAATTGTCCGATACCGGCAATACCGTTACCTAATATTTCCTATCCTGAATGTCAGGCATGTTCTTGTGAGAGTAAACAAGCGGGTGAACCTGAAGGTGATGATTTACCAGAAATTGTAGAAAACACGAGCATCTTGGCCGATACCACTGACTATACATTCTTTAATGAGTTAGTGGGGGTTAGAAATGAAGAGATTGAAAAATGGCAAAAATATCAATATGGTTTCCAAATGACAATGTCAGGAAACGACGTATATGGTAGTGGTTCTGATTTTGCGAGAACACCATTCCTAAAAGGTAAGGATAATCCAATGACAAATAGGGAGACATGGTCGTATGATTTACCATTATCTGAAAGGTTTAACTTATTCAATGCTAAGGCTAATTACCACCACTTACCAAACGGTGCAACAAACAGAATTAAAGTTAAGGTTAATCCTAGTATTAATAATACTTTCCACACTGATAATGTTATGATGTTAGTGGTGGATAGTGGTGTTGCGAGTTCTTTCCAAGCAGGTGAGATTGTAACATTCCAAGATATTAATAAGTCATCGGACCCTAATGTTAATAGTACTACGGGTTCAACAATTTTTACAACAGGACAAGGTGGTAGTCAGAAAAGTATTACGGTCACCTACATGGATACTAATACCAATACACAAACAACAAGTTATATTATTACGGGTGATACTTCTTATACTACATATGATTTTCCTACTGATGTTGAATATTACCAAGTTATTACGGGTAACACTCTATCTGAGTTTGAAAATTTATGTACGGCAAACGGTAAGGGTACTGCAAAATATGGTGATTCAGTCAACAAAACATTGGGTAGGTATCATATATTTGGTTGGCAGCATATTGACAAGTCAGCGTATTTTTCACCTGCCACTGAAGACAAACCTGGTGAATACCCATACCCATTTTCCCATTCCTTTACTAATCAAGACTATAGTAAACCTGGAACAACAGGTAATGATTGGTTTGAAAAGAATGTTCCAAATATTAAACTTAATAGTGATTGGGAAAATTTAGGTGTTATTTTCTTGGTAAGAGGTGTTGATGTACATACACCTCGTCAAGTCATTGAGTATGATTTATCATATCTGTATGGTCATAGTTCATTTAACGGTTCAGTAAAAGTAACGGGTAATTACTTACTCAATATTCCTATCCAACCATATGGGGCTACCAATGATTGGAGATTACCAATACACCTGAATTATGGTAATAATAATATTCCACTCAATAACCAAAGAATTTTTTATAATTCTTATTCTTTCACACCAAGTAATGCTGACTATCAGTCATATAAAACCAAGAATCATCAGTATTATTCCGCTTACGGTGCAAATAATAAATTGGATATTGGTAATGTTGTTGGTGGTTCAAACATACCACTTAGTAGTCCAAAAGTTATTGATGTAGTTAACCAAGCAGCTGCAATTACCACAGGTAGTTTAGGTACTTGGAGAGAGATGGTAGAAGATAATCAGGGCTTCGGTGAATTAGTGTCATTATACAATTATGATAAAGGACAAGTATTGGAAGGTGTTGGTGTTATGATATCTAAGAATAATGAAAACTACTATTACTATTCAAAAACATATCAAATGGAAAACTCTACCCATGAAATCAATATGACTAACAATCAGAAGATTGTCATGAGGACTGATAGATTACCTACGTCTGATATCACACAGAACAGGATGGTCCTTCACCAAAATAAAGCATTTGCAATATACACATTAAATGATGACGGAACAACGTCTGAATCATTCAACGTGGGGTTGGATGTGATAGGTGATGGTGCTGATGACTTTAATGAAGATGCTGGTGCAATCGCAACACAAATCAATCAAACTTTCTCTTGTGAAAGTATGGTACCGTTGGAATGTTACTCAGGTAACGGTGAAACCATTGGTGTGTTACCTAAAGACAATAGATGTTATTACTTAAGTGATAAAAAAGAGATAGAAAAATTACAAGGTGGTTGTTACTACCTTCTTCTTAAAAACTTTGCTATCAAAGAAGATTTCCAATCTATTGCAGAATGGAGGTCAAGATTTAGGATGATGTTTGGTCTTTGTAATAATGTACTCAGTTTAACTTTTGTCAATAACTGGATAAACGGTTCATTATATATGTTTGCGTTCCAAAAAAATAATATATATTCAAACAACATAAATGACACTAAGTTCCTTACTAATCCTGATTATGTGTATTGTGAAGATACTATAGTATACCAAACACAGACAAACTCTTTCTTCTATAGAGCATCACCGTACAACCCTAATAACCCTGTAGGTTTTAGGTTTATTGGTAGAGACAATACACCGTTGGTGAATATTATTGGAAGACCTAACGGTGCGAATAAGAAGTTCTTAGGTAACCCTACAACGATTATGGATATGGGTCCAAGAGACTTATTTACAAAAGAAATTTGTTATAATCCTGATTTTCAAGGTTACATTATTGATAAGGTTTCAAGTACTTCATATAAAGATACTTCAGATTTAATACAATTATTTGCAATTAGTAGATTGACCGCATCAGGATTTTGGGAACAAATCATAGGTTTTGGTGACGGTTCAATACAAAAATTATTTTCAAGGGATAATCAAAGATTAGATGCGGATATTAGTCAACTTATAAGTATTAATTCTGAGTTTGGGGTTGTTCCGTATTTGGGGACAAATTATCCCGATTCTCAGGTTAAATACATTGGTGAACAACGAGTATTACCAAATGGTAAGACTGTTTATGACCCTGTTTTAGGTGTGTTCTTCAGTGCCGATACAATTAGTAGAGATATGATTAGTCCTGGTAGATTTACCTTTCAAGATACGGTGACTCAGTATTTGTCGGACAATTATGGTCACACTGACCAAGAGGTACCGTACCACAAATGGGAGATTATTAGTAGTGGTAGTACGATATTTGGTTTGCAGGTTAATGATTGGTACAGTAAAAAATCTCAGGATGGTATTGGCTCATTCAATTATCAGTCGGTAGAAAGAATGAATGCAACTGACACTTTCAATACTAATGTGTCAATGCCGTCAACAGAAAGACCAGGTTACATTTACAATTCTAACATTGTTGGTAATCAAATTGAGGTCACACCAAACAAACCAAACCCGATGAAAAATAGGTTCAACGCAGGTTCACCATACTTCTTCTATTTTGGATTGAAGAAAGGTGCGTCTTCAATGAACAGATATATTGATAAGTTCATTTTTAATCAAGAAACTCTATGAGTAAGGAACCGAACAATATAAGAATAGTACCGAGTGATTTAAGATATAAAGGTGCACCAACAGAAGATGTCGGTCTTCAGGTCACTCTCAACGGTGATAGAAGAACATTAGTTGATGGTGATAGAACTGTATTGATTAACCTTGCTGAGAGATTTGATGAAGAAAGACAGAAAAGCTCAACGTTTAGGGTTACAGGTAAGATAAATAATATCTTTAACAATACAATCACTGGTAGTACTAACTACACACCGTTTAAGAATGATTTGTATTACATCAATGAGGTTAACTCGGTGAGTACAAATGTATGGAGGGGGTATCCTCAGTTTAGTGAATTTACCTTATTTAGAACGTCAGGTATTGATGGTCATCAAGCATTTGTTTCAAAAAGTGCATTTACCTACAATTGGACGACATACTTAAGTTATGCGTTTGAGAATGTTACGGGTCAAACGATGACTTATTATAATGAAGAGTTTAGTGCGTCAACAATATTCCAAGCTAGTGATGGGGTACCATTTGTTATGAATAAAACAAAATATAATGGTAAACCTTTAATTACTTTTTATTGTGGTACAAAACATAATTTAAGTGAGGGAGAATATGTAAAATTATCCTTTGATTATAACGGAGAAAGATTCTTTCAAGTCTATCAATTAGGTGATGAGAATTACGGTTCAGAAGAAAAGATATTTTCTATAATAGATTTAGGGTATACGGGTACCACTTTTAGTGATGGTGTTGTGGGTACTCTAAAGAGAGTCGTTAATAGGTCAAATACAGGTGAAACTACTTCAGAATACTATGTAAGAAGACATAAGATTTTGACAAGTGTTAAAGACTACAATCTTACTAGAATGGGTTTTGAAAATAATGCATTCAACAATAATAAAAAATTAGAATATTCTGCACTAACACCAAATAATGTGCAAAGAGTTTCAGTAAGAAATGGTAGTCAATCATTTGGTTTTACATTTGAGAAGGATATTGATATTTCACAGTATAAAGACAATCAAGATAGGCCTCTAACTGAGTTATTTGTGACCATTATCAATAAGGGTTATATGGGTTGGTTTAATAAACCATACCAAAACAATACAACTGCATTAAATATTGGTTGGGATTTTAACTTTTTATCTAATTTGATAGACCCATGGTGGTCACAGACAAATTCAAATAATAAGGATAATTTGAGTGTATCTTCTTACCAAGTTAATGGTCAGACATTTTATTACAATAAAGACTTGAATGTTGGAGATGAAATGATGGGTGATTTTTGTGAGTGGAACGACTATGAAATGAAAGAGGAAGTTCTTTCACCTATGGTACACAAATACAATTACAATTCAGTACATTTTCAAACAGGTACCAATCCACAATTACCGTTAGGTTATATGTACTATCCACACCATAAGATTCAGGTTAGAACTTTCTCTAACTATATTGAGACAGCAGTTGAAGGTGAGGTTGATAATATACCTAACTACTCTTTTTACTCAAATTTTGATGGTAAATGGAGATGGAGAGACCTTTATAGTTATGGATATATAGATGAGGAAGGTGTTGGAGTGGACCATCCATTTTTGAATAATGCCCACTACCCGTTCACCAATATAATGTTCTTACAAACGCCACCGAGACGTAACTTGAACCAAAAAGTTACAGGTATAATCCAACCATTAAACGACGATTGTGAATAGATATAGATTTTCAGATAACGGTACAGAGAGAAAAGTTCAAATACCAATTGAATTAACTTGGGATATGGCGGGCAGAGATGACGCAATTGATGTGTACGAAGACGAGGTTGTTAATCGTGTGGTTAATCCACCACAAGATTTTGAGGTAACACGATTTGACCATCAGTTGTGGTTGAGCGGTACTACAAAACGATATGACATCAATTACGAATTTAATTTCTTAGATGCCTTTGTTGATATCGCAAATGCGACGGCTAATGACTATGTGAGTGATTATGAAGATGAGGGTTTTACAGTTAATGAAATGTATTACTACGCGAACTCGTTCAAAAATAGTTTCTTTAAGTTGGATTTATATGATACGCCAAACATTGAAAGTCAAAAAAATTATGTAACAATCATTTTACCAACACAACAAGGAGAAAGTACATCCAAAACACTATATAGTTCAACAGTTGATGTAAGAATACCAACCTACAAATTAGATTATGTGGGTGATAAGGAGGGGTTCTTTTTGTATTGGTTAAAGAGTAGGGAATACATCAATATTGATGAGTTCTATATGTCATGTAAATTCTTTAATGCAAAAACAGGTCAGTTTGTGAGAATGACGAATACACCACAAGGAGGATTTTCAGATAAGTTTAATTTTAATAAAACAGACAAGTTCTACTACAAAGTTAAAGTAGACTACGATAATTATGATTATAGAATTGAAACCTTAGGTGGTAATAGAATAGGTACAGATACCCCAATAAAATTTTATGAATATGTAAACCCATAATGAAAGCTGATAGAACATATTATTTGATATCTCCTGAGGTATTAAAAGATGACATCGTCCAAGAAACATTTAGTGGAAATACCTTTGGTGTATATTCAGGGATGAGTGAGATATTGAGTGGTGGTACTAATGGGAGTTCACTACTTACGGGTTTAACTATACCTATTGTATTTACTGATAGTTTCAATGATTTGGGATACTACACACCTTTTGATGGGTACATCTTACAAAAAGACGTGGTAAACAACTTTATTTATTCAGGTAATCCAATTTCCCCTTTTGAGGTGTTTGTTTATAATACGTCTGATAAAGACTTCAAGAAGTTTTTACAGTTAGCGGATTATGTCATTGATTGGGGGGATGGTAGTTCAACACAAAAAATTAATAGTGTTGCTCCAAATTACCTTTCACACATTTACCCATTTGCTTCTGACTTTACTATCACCATTACCCAAACAAACCCATGGGGTGTCACTGAGGTCAAAAAGACCATTAGTGTTCCTATGACGGGTGTTACTACTACAAATCCTCAGGGTAATATAACTTTCACACCTCAAGGTGGTAGTTGGGCGGGGACTCCGTTGAGTTATAATTATATTTTTACTGGTGATTCAGAAAATAACATTTCTTCTCAGGTATCATCAAACTATGTTTCTGTACCATTTTTAGTTACAGGTTTTACCAATAGTTTGTTGACGAGTCTTGCAGGTTACGGTAAAGTAAAATATGCAACAAATGTTCCTATTTTCAAAGATGGACAGGTTTACGGTGTTATTGATACGATATCAAGTGATTACACCGCATATACAATTAATAATATTAGTTACTATGACTACCCTGACGGGACTACATTATATATACAAAAATCTTCAGGTTTTACATCCAATAACATAACAGTTAGTGCAATCACAAAACAAGAAGTATTATTAGACATGGTTTCCTCACCAGAAATTCAGAGTGAGGTATTTATTGAAAGAGGCAAGAACTCAGCATTTGAAGGATTAGAAAGGTTGGGTGAGGTTGATAACTTAGGAGACTTAACGAGATACGGTTATGGTTTCTACAAAATTAATAACGAATAAAAAATGGCTTTAGGAAGTTACGGTATTACAAGACCAGCAGATATGTCTCCTGAAGATGTGGAAATCATCATGCATTACACACCGAGTAGAGACGTAACTCAAGATTTTGTTCTTAAAAAATTAGATGCGGCGTCTATTTTAACGCCTTATTTCCACAACAACGATACAGGTGGAAATACAAATGAAATTTTAGGTGGTATGTATAATTTAACATTACCATCAACTGAGTTTAATCAAATTGGGATATATACCCTTTACATTAGACCTGCAGAGATAAGAGCTACTATTACTGATTGTGGTGTTTTATCTGCTTTACCTAATGTAAAAGGTATTATTATAGACCTTAATAATGTTGAGGCTCAGTATAGAAATAAATTTGTCGCTCAAGGTTTGGTAGGTTTTAGAGTGGAATACTTAAATGACGATGGCACAAAGGTTCCTAATTTCTACAGAATCATTACTTCATCATTTTACTGTGAACCAGTCACAACTAACTTGACTAATAGTTCACAAAAATCTATTAGATACCGTTATGTTGAAAATGGTAGTGATTTGATGTTCTGTACTTTGTCACCATCAAGTGCACCTTCTAACAAACCAAATGCGACTCCATATATTGGACAGCCTGACCAAGATATTATTATCACAAACACGTATTTCAATCCAGTTACATTAGATATTGAAATGGCTGAACACGATATTGACACTCTCGCTATTGCACTTTACGGTAATCAAACTAAGAGTATTGAAGATGGTATTTACACGCTTTATGACCCATCTAACAATATCTACAAACAGTATAACTTATTTGAAATCAGAGATGAGTTTAACAACCTATTGTTTGAGGTACGTCAAGATAGAGGTGATAATATTGACTTCAGTAAAAATTTCAATAGTGTGATTGATTAATGGCAAGTAATAAGAAATATCGTTACCCACCAGCACCTCCTGCTGGTAGTGATACCTTCTCACCTGACCTGGTCGGGTTTCAGATAGTAGATGGTGGTGGTCTAACGCAAGGTAATTTTGAGTTTACAACTGCAGTTGTTGAAAAGGTTAATAGGACCTTCAATACTGGTGTATTCTCAACGCCTTACACGTTAGAGAATATGGATATTGAGTCTCTTGAGGAATCAAGAAAACTTCAGGCTAAGGAGTACGGTGTATATCCTAACTATGATATTTCAAATGTTACTAATTTTTCATTATACGGTTCATTACAGAAGAGATTTTCGGCTTCTGTCTTAAAAATTATCAATAATTTCCCTGCTGCGTTACAAGTAAACCAAACATTTACTGATTATAGTACTGCGAATACTGCAAGTAATATATCATATGATGCGGTTGACGATGAAACTACTTTTGATATTGACGTTACTCGTATTCTAAATCCTTTGGATATTGATTACAGTATTAATGCTGATAGAAATGTGTCATTAAGACCAATGGAGGTCCATCCGTTGAGGAATATGACAAGATATTACTTAAAATACTCCTTATACCTTGGAACTGGTACTACAGAATACAAATTGAGTGATTTTGTCTCATCATCTTCATTATCTGCGGGTACAATTACAGTAACAGTTGCGGGTAAACCGTTCAATTCTACGACAACGACAGAGACTTTGTTGTTAAAACCTAATGATTACGAAACTGAGGTTGTATTCACTCAAGATTTTGATGAGGTTGAACAGTTTTTGTTAAATAGATTGGTTACTCCAAGATATACTGCGTCATTTACATTGCCGAGAGAAGATAATAATGGTAATTTCTTCAATTCAAGTGAAAAGGCAACATGGCCATTGGATGGTATATGGAACTTGGATATTATTTCTATCAAATACGATAGATACCTTGAAAAACTTAATGATATTGCCTTGGTGATGGATAATTTCAAAACCAATCTTATTAGTAGGTTCTTGATTTCAGGTTCACTTAAAGATTTTGACACTTCAGACCAAAAATTAGAGAAGGTTTTACAAATATACGGTAGAAGTTTTGATGAAACTAAGAAATTTATTGATGGTTTAGCGTATATCAATTCGGTAAACTATATTCCTCAAAATGATATCCCTTCTGAGTTACTTAAAAACTTATCACAGACTCTTGGTTTTGATACTAACAACTCACCTATCACAAATGAGAACTTTTTAGGTTCAGTTTTCGGTAATTTCCAAGCACCTGTTTATGAGGGGCAAGATAGAAACAAAACACCACGTGAGTTAAACTACGAATACTACAGAAAAGTTATTATAAACTCAGGTTACCTATACCGAACAAAAGGTACGAGACAATCAGTTGAGTTTTTGATGAGAATGGTGGGTGCACCTAAAGCCCTTATTGAGTTCAATGAGACTATATACATGGCGGATGGTCCAATTAACATTCAACAATTTGGTTCTGAACTTAACTCGTTATCAAGTGGTACAAAATTAGATATTTTACCTGTATTACAACAAAACGACACCTATAAAATCAAAGGTGTTACCTATACTGCGTTTACACCTTCATCTCAAGTCAGTTTTGTTACTTCACAAAGGGCTGATTACCCTGTGGATAATGAAGGTTACCCACAAAACCCAGCATTTACTTCTGATTACTTCTTTGAGATGGGTTCAGGTTGGTATGAACAAACACCAAAACATAGGGCCCCTCAGAAATTAGATTTAGTGAATTCTGTATTTACAGGTCAGAATCCAAATATTCAAACAGAATTGGAACCGTACACGTATGGTGAAAAATACTTTGATAGGTATAGGAATTTCCCTGATATGACATTGGGTTACAATTTGACTTCAATCAAAGATAACCTTAAGTCGTGGGCTCAAGATACTACGGGTACGAGAAAGAGTAGTGGTGCGTTTAATTCTTACTATAACGTTTCAGATGAGAGATTAGTACTGAATAGAAAAAATATTGAGTTATACCTTAATATGGGTCAGGGTCTTGAATATGATATTTGGGACATGAGTAGAAAATACAATTACCCAATTCCATCTACGGGATTAACTTCTCCATACCCAACACCTGGTGGGATTGATTGGACGGTTATTGACCCTAAGCCAAAACAAAAGACATTCTTTGAGTTTGCTCAGACGTTCTATAAGAACATGATTAATGTTAGGAATCGTCAGACATCTCATGGATATCCTACTTTGGAATCGTTGTATTGGAAATATCTTACTTCAGAATCCACAGTAAACATACCGTCTAATAAGTACACTTATCAAAAGATGATTGACTTCACCAATGGTATTGGTGATTACTGGATTAGATTAGTGGAACAGGTAATTCCTGCATCTACTTTATGGTCAGGTGGTCAGAAGATGGTGAACTCTGTATTCCATAGACAGAACCATGTTTATAGGGTTCAGAGAGGATGTGAAATTGTTGAGGTTCCTTGTACACCTTCAGAAATTGATGGACCACTGTGGGATTACACATGTGCGTCACAGACGGTTGATTGTAACTTCTATCCTTCAAGTTCTTTCAATCAAATCTTAATGCAACAAGTTACCTCAATGGTAAGTGCTAGTGGTTACACGACTGCGGATTGTGATTTAAATAGTATAGTTTCTGACTGGTACATAGACTTGAGATTGGACTCTAATGTGTTAGTTCAAGAGCAATTTTACACGGGATATGGGTTATCAGACACACCATCTAATAGTGATTGGTTGGGTGCTGCAAATACACACTTTCAGTATTTATATCAAGACGGTCTGAACTACACTATTAATGGAAATACAATCACTTTCAGTAATATAGGATGTAGTCCTGACTTTACTGATAAGACTATCACTTTGAGTGTGGGTATAAACTTAACTATTAACTGTGGGTAATGGCAGCGAATCTTAGTTGTATTATTTTATTTAATGATTCCAATAAGGTCTATTACATGGACCAAGCCACTAACCCTGGTGACGTAACATTATGGTTTACCTCAACTGATGGAGGTAACAATTTATGGTGTACAGATATTGCCTCATTTAATGCGAATAACGCGACTTATATTTGGTTATATAATTCTCAGAAAAACGCACTTTTTGAATATACAGCAACGACAGTTAGTGCTGCTCCTACCTATGTAAGAAAAATCTCAGGTTTACCTAGCAGTGCTTATATGAATGGTTTAGGTGTTGTGGATGAAACAACTCTTATTGTCGGTTCAGATTCAAACGAGATATTAGAGATTGATATTTCAACAAATACTGCAACATCTACTACTAAGTTTGGTATGTTAAATCCATGGAAGAGTAGTAATGAACTTTATGTTGATGGGGATATAGCGTACGATAATGTTCATGATACTTTATATATTACTGTTCAAGATAAACTTTTATATTCTAGTAGGTATTTAGTTGCATATACCGGATACACATCTTTAAGTAACGCTGGTGATATTGTACCTGACAACTATAGTGTGAGTTCTTTCTCTAGACCTGCTAATGGTATCTTTGTGGACAGTACAACATTATATGTTGTTTCTAATGGTGACCCATTGGCCTTCAACGCAGATGATAGGAGACCAATTGCTTATCCCGTATATCAAGATTCAACAGATAGTTATCATTTCAAATGGTGTCCAACTACAAATCCAAGTCCGAGTAGTAGTGTATGTAATATAACAGGGCCTGCTTTTAGGATTTCAGGAATTACCACATCTGGTCTATACGGTCAAATAAATGGTGGTGCTCAAGGAAATGGGTGTGGTTTTAATGGTATTCCTATATATTCTGTTTCTACCCCAACTCCTACGCCGACACCAGGTACTTTATGTACTGAGTGTTATGAAAATACTTTCACAGCATCTTCGGAAGCTGATGGTGAGGTGTGGATTCTTGAGTGTAATGCCCCTCCAAATACCTATTCCCCTACCTATCATCATCAAATTATTCCCGCGGGTGAGACAATACAGTTTTGTTATTGTAGTGTAATATCTTCAAATAATGTCACAACTGGAGACCCAATAAACGTAGATTTATGTGGTAATGATTGTTATGGTGGATGTCATGTTATTGAAATAGTACCTGAAAATGTTAATGAAACACTGACAGCTACTGTGTGTGAAGATGGTATACCTCGGTATAATGTGATTAACAAAGCGATACCAATGACGGGATTAACTATTTGTGTTTGTTATCCTGATGGGTTTACTATTACTAACTCCGGTTCAACCACAAGTGTTACTAAGGTAAGTGCGTGTACAGTAGATGACACCTCTACGACGTATTGTACGCCTGGTAATGATTGTGTTGAAATAGTTTTAGATAACACCGGAGCTACTACGAGTTTGGGTGCTACCTATGTTGATTGTAGTGGGTTAACACAAGTTGTTAGTGTAAGTTCTGGCACAACACAGACAGTCTGTGGTTGTGCTGGTACTGTGGTTGGTAGTTACCAATCTGATGGGGAAGGTGGGTATTATTATTTGGATATTACAAGTAATGGTCCTGCACCTTGTGTGGAAAATACGAATTGGTATTTCTATAAGTGTTGTAACCCTTCAGAATTTCAGACATTTTCTATTAAATTAGATAATTTCTCAGCATCTACTGTTGTAATATTTGATGGTGATGCTTGGATACTTAGCGACTCTACGTCAAGTGAAACTCCCGTGGCCACCTTCACCACTCCGGCTTATGTGGATTGTGATTCTTTACCATCAACATACGAATGTGATTTATTTTTAGAAAGTTGTACTACAGGTACAATATATAGTGTAAATCCATCAAGTTATGTGGGTGCGACTACAGGTACTATTCATGTTGAGAATGACCCTAATATACCTACTGGATGTTATACGTTTGTACCGCCATCTGATGGTGCTACTGGTCCATATAACTTTGACGGTACTGCTACTGATGTTGATGATTGTGAAAGTGAGACATGTTCAGGAACGAGTCCAACACCTACTGTAACACCTACTAATACGTTGACACCTACGTTAACGCCGACTAATACGTTGACACCAACGGTTACGCCTACTAATACTTTTACGCCAACAGTAACACCTACTTTTACACCCACTCCATCTTCAACACCGATTTTAGAAACTGAAACATGGTCATTAAGTGCATGTTGTGACCCAACAGATACTATCATAATTGATGTAAATATGCCGGGTCCTCCAAATGTTTATGTTTTCTATGATGGGACTTCATTGGACGCCTCGAGTGCTTCTGGTGCTTCTGAATCTATCCGTAGTTGGTATAGTACAAATTCTTCTGAATTAGGTAATTTATATGAAGGTATTGTTGGTGATAATCAGCATAACGGTGAGAACTGGTTATGGTGGATGTCATATCCATATTTAGGTTCTCTAACTGGAGGTACTTTGAGTGATTCAACGTCTATTGTTGAATATAGTTCTTTGGGTAGTGGAGTGACATACTCTGAACATGATACAGATTGGTGTAAGGCCAATGACAATGGTAAATGTGTACCTAATAATACTGAGTTTAGAGATAGTCTTATAGATGCTACAGAAATTTATAGAAGAATTAATAGAGGTGAAGACCTGACTACGGGGCTTAATGATACTCGTTCACAGGGTGTGCCGTTCGACCATAGTGACTTGAATCAGGGAGACCAATCAGGTCCTGGTACGTTCGCTGGTGGTGATACAAATTATATTGTTATAAATGTTATTGATGAATCTGATGGTCTTGTTGGTTTTTACCATGGTGATTTCAGTAATAATGCAACATTAGTCTCACATCCATTCAACCTTTCGGGTAATGGATGGACCGCAACTACACCTAACAACCTTACTACTGATAGAGTTGAGTACGATTATGAACAGTACTTAAAGGTTTGGGAGGATATTAAAGTACAAAATGGTAGAGTAAATTCTTTAGTTTATCCTGTTGTTGATAATAATGTAGCAAGAAAAGGATTTGTACCGCATGTTGTTGGTATTGTTGAAGGTGAGACTATAACTTCGAGTGAATATCAAAATAAATACGGAGAACCTATTGACGATGTGGGTCCTGAGTCCCTCAATTTGAGTGGTCTTACATCTATAAATGTATTTAGTGCGTTTACCGCAACTACCGCTTATAGTAATTTGGATTCGTCATACCAAAATGGTTCAGGTCTTAAAAATTTCGGTGTAAGCGTTGACCCTACAGTTACTGGATTTACCGAGGCATTTGTTGCTGAAAGATTGGATGTCTTCTTGGATTCTACTGATTTATCTCAAGGTTACGGTTATACTTACACAGGAACTTGTTATACATTTGTTAATGAAGTTGTGGGTACTCCTGTGATTACTGTAGACTTTAGTGCGTTAACTGAAAACATCTGTGACACTACTCCATGTATTTGTGAATCACCAACACCAACACCTACGAGAACACCTACGTTAACTCCTACTTTAACGCCAACGACTACCATTACTCAAACACCTGGTGGTAGTTCAACCCCTACAAATACTCCAACAACCACACAGACACTAACTCCTACAATTACTGCAACTAATACATTAACTCCTACGTTAACTCCTACTTTAACGCCAACGACTACCATTACTCAAACACCTGGTGGTAGTTCAACCCCTACAAATACTCCAACTGCAACTAATACTCTAACACCTACTTTAACGCCGACAGTTACGATTAGTGAAACACCTGATGCAACACCTTCACCAACACCAACACTTACACCTTCTCCAAGTGATGTTGGAGGTTGTTTTCAGGCGGTAACTATTGGTACATACTTCTACACTGATTGTTGTGGGTTCTATAGAGCTGGACAGAGTGTGGGTGAGTCAGTTACCGTTGATACGAATTACAATTATTCAGGGTTGACGGTTAATAGTGTTACGGCAACACAAAATTGTGATGAGGGTGACTTAGATTACAATTTCTCAGTAACAGGTACTTGTGATGATGCTAATGGTGGTGTAATTATAATTTCTCCATTAGGGGGTGTCCCACCATATACTATTGACAATATTTTACCTGGTACTTTACCTGGTTCCACATCTAACCAACCGTTTACGTGGACAGGTCTTTCAGCAGGAACATATACTTTCAGATTGAATGACAGTTTGGGTGATGCGAATAATGAAATTTACATTAACGTAATTATTGAAGGATGTTTAGATGTTGATATTGATTATTCAGGTACTACTTGTGGTCAGGAAAATGGATATGTAAGTATTAGTGGAGATTCTTCGTCCTTACCTTACTTGGTATACCTATATAAAGATAGTGTATATTACAGCACAGTAACAAGTCCAACAAATCCTGTTAATTACTATAATTTACCAAATGGTGAATACTATGGAATTGTTGAAGATTATGGAGGTGCAACCGCTCAGACTGCCACTGTAACAGTCTCAGGGGCAACATCAATTGATTTTGGTCTTGCAATCACAGGTAATTCATATTGTGCGATTGGTGTGGGTGCCATGTCTGTCACTGGATTGACAGGTGTTTCTCCGTTTACTTATTTATGGACAAATGGAGAGACGGGTTCTACTATAACTAATTTAGCGGGTGGTTCATATTCGGTTACTGTTACAGATGCTAATGGGTGTGAGTTGACCAAGAGTGGTACGGTTAGTGTTGGTCCACCTATGACTCTTTTATCTTATGTTGTTACGCCAACTTCTTGTTTGGGTAATAACGGAGAGGTTCTTGTTTACATAAGTGGTGGTACGGCACCTTACACTTACTTAGGACAGAATGGTCATGGAGCAACCACTTCTGACACATCATTTACCTTTACCGGGTGTTCAGGTGGTGATTTTGAGTTTACTGTTACAGATGCGGATGGATGTACATTAACAGAAGAAGTTAATATTGCTGATTTAGGTGGAATCACAAGTGTAAGTGCGAGATTAGATTACACTAATTGTAATACATTGGGTGCGTTGACACTCACAGTAGTCGGAACATCAAGTCCGTATACGTATGGATACGCAGGTCAGACCGTTGGAGGTTCATCATCTGTTACTGTTAGTCAATCACAATACCAATTTAACAATTTAGTTTCTGATGTTTATGATTGGTCTGTTGAGACAAATGACGGTTGTAAATATACGGGTCAAACTACGGTTAGTGCAACACCTGTTTATGATATTACGGTAACTTCAACGGGGGATACGTGTGGTGGAAACAATGGTGTTGTTCATGTTGAAGTTGGGTCAGGTTATACACTTCCATTAGACTACATTCTTTCAGATGGTCAGTCAATTATTGATACAACATTAACTGCATATACTTTCTACAATGTATCTCAAGGTGGGTATACTGTTCAGGTGGTTGATGGTAATGGTTGTAGTGTTACTGATACGGTTAATGTAACAGGAACAACAGGTGTGAATGTAATTATCACACTAACGCCAGGTGGTTACTCAACATATGATGTATTGAGTGCCACTACTTTAAGTGGTGACGCACCATTTACATACTTGTGGAACGATGGTTCTACAGGTACGACTGTAACTGCAACTACAGTTGGTAGATATACCGTTACTGTTACTGATAGTAATGGTTGTCAGGATACCGCATTTTACGATGTAACTGGAATTGCAGAGGAAGTTGGTTCTTTCCCACTTGTTGAGATTTGTAGTGATAAGTTTACAACTACTACGGTTAAGAAAAATGGTTTTTATGAAATCCTTAATCAAGGATACCTTGATTTGTTAGATGACTTAGGGGTTAGTGGTTGTACATTGGTAAGTGCGGTATTCAACTATGATATTACTTACGGTTCACAAAATGCTTATGATAGTTTCTACACGGGATACACATTAAACGACGTACCGAGTGATTTCTTATGGGAGTCTGTATTGGAGACTGTTATTGGTGGTTTCACAGGTATATCTGCGGTTGATGTGGACCCAATAAACAATACGGTTAAAATTACGGGTGAGTGTAATAGTAACGATTTTGTTACTATTGACGTGGTTATTGACTACGATTTAGATTGTAGTTTTGTCCCGGCAACACCAACACCAACGATTACACCTACCTTTACTGTTACACCAACATTAACAAAAACACCGACAAGTACGCCGGCACCAACACCTGATTTTACTGCAACACCAATTTATATTTCACCAACGCCTACTCAAACATTAACACCAACATTTACACAGACACCAACGGTGACACAAACACCTGGAGGTTCATCAACACCTACACCAACACCAACAGTGACTCAATCCAACGGCACGACTCCAACGGTGACACCTACAATAACACAAACACTGACTCCAACATCTTCATCGGGATTATCATGTAGTCTTGTTGTTGAGGGGTCATATATTGAAGGTGACTGTTTACTAGTCGTTGAAGGTTCTTATAATTCTGGAGATTGTGGATTAGTTGTTGAAGGTTCTTATAATTCTGGTGATTGTACATTAGTTGTTGAGGGTTCTTATAATTCTGGTGATTGTATATTGGTAGTAGATGGCTCAACAGAAACAACTCCCGCAGTTTCTATAACACCAACGGCTACACCTACTACCACACCAACAGGTACACCGGCAGTGACATTAACACCAACAACAACAGCTACACCTACACTTACGCCTTCTGAAACACCTCTGAATACCTTTAGTTTTCAATATGGTATAAGTGGTAGTACTGGATGGACAGCGTACACTTCTATTAGTACTTTTGTGGAGGTAAATGACGTGATTTGTACATTCCTGACTCCGAATACTGATTATAGACTTGGTGGTGCAGTAAAATACATTGATACTTCTACACCACAGATAGGAACTGTGATTAGAAGTTATCACAATAAAAATGCAGTAATGTCTAATGTCGTTTACTCCTACTATAATGGTGTTGGTTCGGCCACAGGTGACGATTATTATTATGTGGTGACAGATAGTAATGGTGTTATTATTACTAATCAACAAATGAATAATTGTTAAGGTATTAATGTGGGGTAGAGTATAAAACAAATAAAAGATATATTTATAAATAAGTTTAAAAAAAATGGCAAATAGAACGGTAACATTAACAGGTACAACGGTAGGTACAAGTATTACTACAGTTGACATATATCATACTACGGTGGATGCGGTAAATTTAGTGGTTTCGGGTGTTACCCGAGAGGACTTAATTGCTGGGTATTCATTTGTGGATGATGACACTCATAATATCTATATAATTGTTGCGGATTCACCTTGTTCTACTCAGGATACTGTAACGTTTAGTGTTAGTCCAACACCTACAGCCACCGTTACTCAAACGGCGACACCTGCAACTACCCCAACAAATACGCCGACAACCACAATCACTCAAACTGTTACGCAAACTGCTACGGTTAGCCAGACGCCAGGAGGTTCTCCAACTGCGACACCTACTACTACACCAACAGGTACACCGGCGGTTACATCAACACCGACTACAACACCTACGGCTACGGTTACACAGACACCGGGAGGTTCACCAACAGCAACACCAACAAATACACCTACAAATACTCCGACAACCACGCCAACTGTAACACAAACAGTAACGGCGTCAGTCACTCCAACGATTACACCGACAACCACAGTTAGTCAGACGCCAGGAGGTTCTCCAACTGCGACACCTACAGAAACGGCAACACCAACACCAACGGTAACTCCGTCTGGACAGTATTATAAATACGAATCAGTATTAATAAGTTGTTGTGATAGTCAGCCAACACCGCTTCTGAGAATTGGAGGTACTTCACAAGTGAATCCTGGTGACACAATAGCAATAGATATAGGAAATGGTGTACAATGTTATGATGTACAGACGGTAGATATGTTCTTTGGTTCACCTAATTATACTGTAGTTAAAGTATACCAAGGAGGTGATTGTGGAGTTTGTACCGCTGAATATGTTTGTCCATCACCTACACCGACACCTACGATAACACAGACGGCGACTCCATCAGTAACACCTACAAAGACACCAACTAATACTCCGACAACCACACCAACTGTAACACAAACGGTAACTGCGTCAGTAACAGTGACGAAGACACCGACTAACACTCCTACTAAAAGTGTGACACCTTCAGTAACGGTAACACCAACGGTAACACCTTCAAGTTCTCCAACTATTAACTATTTGATGAGTGACTGTGATGGGGTAACACCTAACTTCGTTGCAGATGGTAACGGTACTGTTGGTTTGACATATGACATTTCAGGTTCGGGATATGTTGGTCATAAAGCCACAATTATTGGTACTACAAGTGCATCTTCAGTAGCTCAACTACTTAGTCAGACAACTTGTGTTGACCCATCGGTTACACCAACAAGAACACCAACATCAACACCGGCAGTGACTCCATCACCAAATCCATTAGCGATTACAATTAACTACAACAGTGATTCGTGTGCTAGAGGTGGTGCGGATGTTTATGTGAACGGTACACTTGAATCATCGTATAGTGCGTTGAGTAATGGTAATGATTCAACTGATACAATTTATGCATCTCCAGGTGATTCCATTACATATGACCTTGAAGCGTTATTTGTAACAGGTTCAGGATGTCAAACTTATGGCTCAACACAAGCTAATGGCTCAGTTTCAGGACAAAGTGTTCCGAGTATTGTGGGAGTTAGTGATGGAACTGCGTCTGATTCTGAAACGTTCACGTTGGGTAGTAATAATATTACGATTAACTATTCATTCACACCTAACCCATTATAATATAATTAAAATTATATAAATTACAAAACCCCTCTTCGGAGGGGTTTTTTATTTTAAAAGAAAAAGAAAATAAAAAGTAAAGGGATTGCAAGTGTAATTTATAGAATATAAACTATTTATTATTAAAACTATTAAATGGCTCAGGTTGTATTAAGATTAACATTGGGAACAAACGCGATTGGTCCCTTCAGTATATATACGGGCTCAACATCTACAACACCAATTTTAACGGGTCAGACTCGTGACCAGTTGGTTGCGGGTGTTGTTTACAATTTCCCTGCTGAGCCGACAGGTACTAACTATACTCTTACATTCCAAAACAAACAGCCAGGATGTGATGACCAATCAATATCCAAAAGTATTATTATTTATGGTGATTTAAATGTTGTTGATATTGCTGTTGATTATACGCCAGGTTCTGTTGTTGCTCGTTATAGTGCAAAACCAAGAGTAATTTCTACAAGTAATTTAACTATTGCGTTTGATAACGTATTATTTACTACGACAGGTGGAACAGAAACATTGAGTCCAAGTATTCTTATACCTGCTAATTCTACAGGTGCTACTGAAACATTAACGGCCACTACTTTAGACTATTACTCGGTAGACCAAAATAATGTTGTTTTTAGTGGATTTACATTTAATGGTGTTCCTTCTGACGGATTTAATTTTGGGGAGAGTAGTGATATTAATTTTGACGTTCCAGTATCACCAACTCCAACACCAACGTCTACAGTAACTCCCACACCAAGTGTTACACCAACCAGAACACCAAGTATTACGGGAGTCACTCCAACTGCAACCGCTACAGTTACGCCAACACCTTCGGTTACTTCAAGTGTTACTCCAACACCGACCAGAACACCAAGTATTACGGGAGTCACTCCAACTGTAACCGCAACTGTTACGCCAACACCATCTGTAAGTCCAACGAATACTCCTACTCAGACTGTTACACAGACTCCAGGAGGAAGCCCAACGGCGACGCCTACGGTTACGGCAACTGTCACACCAACAACTACGATTACTCAGACACCTGAAGGGTCTCCGACACCAACATCTACAATTACACCTTCGGTTACTCCTACACAGTCTGTGACACCTACACAAACAGTTACGGTTACACCAACTACAACACCATCGGTAACGCCAACAAATACTCCTACTCAGACTGTTACACATACACCTGGAGGTTCACCAACACCAACATCAACAGTAACACCTACTATTACTCCAACTCAATCTGTTACTCCTTCAGTAACACCATCAGTGACTGCTACGGTAACTCAAACTGTTACACCATCGGTCACTCCTTCAGTTACGGCAACTGTAACACCAACCATAACTCCATCAGTGACACCTTCAGTGACACCTTCAGTGACACCTACAAACACACCAACTCAAACGGTAACACAAACACCTGGTGGTACATCAACACCAACACCTACAAATACACCGACACAATCGGTTACACCATCAGTTACCCCATCAGTAACAACAACAATAACTCCAACAATAACTCCATCGGTTACGCCTACAAACACACCAACACAATCGGTTACTCCATCAGTAACCCCATCAGTGACTGCAACGGTTACTCAAACGGTTACTCCTTCAGTCACACCAACAAACACTCCAACTCAGACAGTTACCCCATCGGTAACTCCTACAAATACTCCGACACAATCAGTAACCCCAACAAATACACCGACACCTTCAGTAACTCCTTCTCAAACAGTTACTCCTACAATAACACCTACTCAGTCAGTAACTCCATCAGTTACACCTACTCAAACAGTTACTCCTACGGTAACGGCTACAGTTTCGCCAACGGTAACTCCAACGGTAACTCCATCGGTTACATCAAGTCCACCTCCACCACCATCAAGTACACCAACACCAACAGTATCACCTAGTGCACAATTAGCGTCACCGGCTTATCTATTAATTGAACCAAATAGTATTGGTTTAGATGTTGCTAATTATATGGCAACGGAAGGTAGTTCAGGGTTCTATGGATTCTGGTACTCGTCTAATGTTGGTCCAAGTAGTGATGAAGAAATTGAAAACTACATGAGATACTTTGCTGATAATGGTGGTTCAGGAAGTGTACCATCAATTGTAAGTGTTGATATTCCTCAGAGTGGTAATAGACAATATCTATTTGATGAGGTCATTATTTCTTCAGGTACGATTAGTGAGTCTGCGTGGTACACATTCTTCATTCCTGATGAATCAATTGGTGGTAGCGGTACTACAAATAGAATTACGGCTATTGATGTCAAAGTAGGTTCAGGTTCATTTGAGTCTAAATCAACCACAAGTACATGGTATGGGTACAGTGCGGTTAATCCAGATGCTGAATACTCTAACGGTAGATACAGAATGTATACGACATATGTTGATACATCAGTACGACTAAACAATAGTAGTACAGAATTAAGATTTAGAGGTGGAAGTGTAACTTAACCTGATAAAAGAAACTATTTATAATAAAAGAATAAAATAATGTCATTAGTATATAAAAATCCAATTTCTGCAAGTCAATTAACGGGTGCGGAATCTGTAACAAGAAACGTAAACTACGGTACAAACTTTAGTGTTTTACAGATTGGTGGTTATATGGAAGTATATACCTTGAATGACCTTTCATATACCGTACCTAATGGTTCTACAGGAACTATAGAATATAGTGGTAATACAATACCTATTACTTATTCTAAAAGAGCCTTACCATTTTTAAATGATTCGGTTACTCTTAATTCTGATAATATTTCGTCAGGACGTAGAAGATTAGGTATGTTGGTTTATGTTCATGAGACACAAAAAACATACCAATACACAATTCCAAATTATGAGGACCTTTGGGATGCGGCTAGTGGTTCTACACAGGAGTCTGACTTTGGTACTACCGTCACAACATCAACAACAGGTGGTACTGCTTTTATTGATGCGTGGTTAGACGATTCTGTTGAGGGTGTTAGTGGTGTAACAAGAGACAATGCTCGTTGGAGAGTATTCTGGGGTACTGACTGGCAAATCACAGGTGGTACTTACAACTCAGGAACGGGAACTTTAAGCCTTGATAATAACACAGGTGGTACTATCAACGTAACAGGGTTTACGTCGGGTGGAGGTACTGATACTACATATGATTTAGATAGTGTGCAAGTTGGCGCAGATGCGGCTATAACACTTGTGGGCTCAGATGCATCACTTGACACGATTACACTTGTTGCTGGTACAAATATGACCATTACAGATGATGGTTCAAATAACATTACCCTTGACGCTACAGGTGGTGGTACAGATACATACATTACAGGGGGTACTATTACCTATAACTCAGAAGGTCGTTTAAGGTTAAGTCTAAATAATGATAGTAATGTTGATATTACTGGTCTAACATCTATTACAGGTGCCACCTTAGTGGGTTCAACACTTACATTATCGGATAATTTAGGTTCGAGTGTATCGGTTTCAGGTTTTACCACTGTAAACTCTGATACTTACATCACAGGTGCAACATATACAGAATCAACAGGTATCCTAACATTGGGTAGAAACGATGGTCAGAACGTAGGTGCTGGAGGTTGGTCATATGTTAAGACAATTACTGAGAATAATAATAATTTAACGGTTACCGATAACGCTGGAAATGACACTCTAATTGGTATTGAAGCAATCACAGGATTGGGATACAACGATTGGGGTCTTACAGGTCAAACAAAAGGTGGATTAATCTACTTAGGGACTGAGTTACCATTTATCACAGGTGGAACTTATTCATCAGGTACCATTACATTAGGTATTAATGGTGGTTTAGAAAGTAGTATATCAATCACAGGTATTGATGGTGATGATACCTACTTAACTGGTGCTACTTACACACCGACAACTCTTACCTTAGGTATGAGTGATACTACTGTATTTAATGTTACGGGTTTTGCTCCTGAAATCACTGGTGGTACTTATTCAAACGGTACGATTACATTAAATGATAATACTAATGGTTCTGTTAGTATTACAGGGATTACATTCTCTTCTGACAATATCTATAACACAGACGGTCAGTTGGATGGTAATAGAGTTATTGACCAAAACTCAAACAGTGTCACATTCAGTGGGGGTTCAGTATCTATGGGTACTGATACAACAACACCTGTATGTGCATTATTAGAATTAGCTAGTACCAATCAAGGTCTTCTGATACCAAGGATGACTCAGGTACAAAGATTAGCTATAAACACACCAATTGCGGGACTAATAGTATACTGTACAGATACGGATTCTAACGGAGAAGAAGGTATGTACATGTATAAGTCTTTAGGATGGGTGAATGTTTTATAAGCCTTTTAAAGGATTAACATAAACTAACAAAAATTTTAAGACAATGGCAAACGGCTTAAATTACAATTCCAGTAATATCTTATCATTTACAACCAATGACGTCAAAAGAGAAGTCATTGATTCAAGTGGTAATCACGGTTTCGGGGTATTAGTACCTACAAACTTAGTTGATATTTCTGGCTCAACTTCTACTCCTTTGAGAGTTAGAGGGTTAGCGGTAGGTACGGAAGGACGTATCTTGGCGACTAACGCAAACGGTGTCGTGTCTTATCGTAACGATGTGTTAGTTGGTGGCTCTATTTCAAATAACGTTGTTACTCTAACGGATGTTGACTCAGATACTACTAACTTAACAATCCAAGCGGTAACGGCAGTGACTTACAACAGTGCATGGGACATTGCATTGGAAGGAACAGGTACAATTGGTACATCACCGATTGATTTACCTTTCATTACTAGTGGTTCGTACTCTAATGGTACAATCACATTAAGTATAAACGGTGGTTTAGAATCGGATATTACCATTACAGGTATTGACGGTACGGATACATTTATTTCCGGTGGAACTTACACACAATCAACAGGTGTAATTGCTTTAGGTAGAAACGATGGTCAGACTGTAACATTGGCAGGGACTATTGACCTTATTGAATCAGGTACGATTGCGGATAACGTAATTACATTAACTGATAATAAGAGTAATACTAATACATTGACGGTAAATGCAATTGATGATTTATCTTACGATAGTTCATTCGGTTTAACTGTTGATGGTACAGGTACAATTTCAAATTCATTTGAATTACCATTCATTACGGGTGGTACGTTGGATATCCCTACAGGTGATTTAACACTGGTTATGAATGGTGGATTAGAGTCTAACATCACGATTAGCGGGTTCGCAACATCAGCTTCGGATACTTTTGTAACAGGTGCGACGTTCTCATCAGGAACCGCAACCTTAACAAGGAATGACGGTAACGATGTTGATATCACAGGTATATGGACGAATATTCCAAATACTGCACTTGCGAACGACAGTGTAACTGTTGGTACAACTGAAATTGACTTAGGTGCTTCATCAACTACATTAGCGGGATTAACCTCTGTTACTTCAACATCTTTTGTTGGTAACGTAACGGGTAACGTAACGGGTAACACTAGTGGTACTGCTGGTTCATTAGCATCGGCACAAAACTTCTCGATTACTGGTGACATTACAGCTGCTGCGGTATCATTTGATGGTACAGGTGCAGTTGCGTTATCTGCGACAATTGATGATGGTGCGGTAACTAACGCTAAATTAGCGAACGACAGTGTAACTGTTGGTACGACTGAAATTGATTTGGGTACGGCATCAACTACATTAGCGGGATTAACTTCTGTTACTTCTACGGCATTTTCAGGTAACTTAACAGGTAACGTAACGGGTAACGCTAGTGGTACAGCTGGTTCATTAGCATCGGCACAAAACTTCTCGATTGCTGGTGACATTACCGCATCGGCGGTATCGTTTGATGGTACAGGTGCAGTTGCGTTGACTGCAACAATTGATAATGATTCGGTTACAACGGCTAAGATTCTTGATGCTAATGTGACTAACGCTAAATTAGCAAACTCAGCATTCACAACAAGTGGTGACGGTTCAGGTTCAAGTAACAATAGTACTGCACTCGGTGGTACATTAGCATTTACTTCTAATGATAATTCAACTGAAATTGTTGCTAACGGTGCAGGGGCAATAGACTTCTCTGTTAACGCTGGTAACATTTCATTATTCGCAATTTCGGGTGATACAGGTTCAGTAACTCCAAATGGTTCTTCAACCATTACTTGGGTTGGTGGAACAGGTATTGATACTGCAGTTTCAGGAGATGAACTAACGGTTTCAATTGATTCTACAGTTGCAACTCTAGCAGGTTCACAAACACTTACAAACAAAACAATAAACGCATCTCAATTAGTTGATGCTTCTGTAACTAACGATAAGTTAGCTAACTCTTCACTCACATTAGCGGGTGACACGGGAACTCAGACATTAGAATTGGGAGATACTTCAACGTTCAGTGGTGGTGATGGTATTAATACTGTTGCACAATCAACAGATACCTTAGTTGTTTCTGTGGATGACACATTTGTTGAGGTTGTTTCAAGAAAAGGAGCTAATAACGGTTACGCATCACTTGATGCTAACGGTAGAGTACCTTCTTCACAATTACCTTCTTCAGCATTTGAATATAAAGGTAATTGGAACGCATCTACTAACACTCCAACATTGGCTGATGGAACAGGTGATGCTGGTGATATGTATCGTGTTTCTGTTGCTGGTAGTCAAGATTTAGGTAATGGTACAATTGATTTTCAGATTGGTGATTACCTTCTTTATAATGGGGCTGAATGGGATAAGATTGATAATACTGACTCAGTAACTTCTGTAAACGGAGCGACAGGGGCAGTTGTCCTTGATAGTGATGATATTGCTGAAGGTTCAACGAATCTTTATGACCAAGTAGTTAGTTTATCTAACGGAACTGGTATTACGACTTCAGGTACGTATCCTAACTTTACGATTACTAACAGTGATTTAGGTTCTTCACAGACTTTTTTCAAAACGTTAGGTGTAGATACAGGTACTGACTTAGTTGCAAATGCTAATAATGATACCATGTCATTTACTTCTACCGATTCTAGTGTTTCTATATCGGGTAACGGTAGTAATACTATTGACATTACAGTAGGTGCGTCGGTTAATACGAACATCTTCAATACGGATGGTACATTATCTGGAAACAGAACGGTTACACAAAGTAGTAACTCATTAGCGTTTACCGGTGGTGATTTCACTGTTGATGGTACAACATTAGTTGTTGATGAAAGTGCATCGGCAGTAGCTATCGGAGCATCTGCACCGGCAGCAAGTGCGGTACTTGAAGTTGCTTCAACAACTAAAGGTTTCCTATTCCCAAGGATGACAGAAACTCAGAGAGGTGCGATTACTTCACCAGCAACAGGTTTGATGGTATATCAAACTGATAGCGATGAAGGTGTGTACATCTATAAATCATTTGGATGGGTACAAGTAATCTAATTTATACACTATAAATTATTTTAAAAGTATTTATCATTAGATATGATTGGGGGAGTTAACCCTCCCCCATAGCCAAAAAATAAAAAGAGAAAGAACAATATAAAATGGCAACATTAAACGGTGTTAATTATAGTAATACTTCAGGACTACTCCTGAAAACCAATGGGACTACTCAGATGAGTATTTCCACTGGAGGTGTGATTGAGTTCAATCAGGCATATACCTTCCCAACCTCAGACGGTTCGAATAACGAAGTATTATTAACTAATGGTTCAGGTGCACTTTCTTTCTCTACAATACCAAATGCGTCATTAGATAATTCTTCAGTTACAGTCAATGGTGGTGATGGTTTAACAGGTGGTGGTTCAGTAACCTTAGGTAGTTCAGTAACACTTAATGTTGGTGCGGGTACACTTATCGATGTTGATGGGAGTAATGTAAATGTTGATTTATCTGAATTGACAACATCTACAGCCAATGGTGATGGAGACTTCTTTGTTGTTGTTGATTCATTAAATGGACAGAAGAAACTTACTAAGGGTAATATAAATAATAGTGGATTTAATAACGACGCTGGATTCACAACAAATACGGGTACTGTAACATCAGTAGATGCTTCGGGAGGTACTGGTATCAGTGTTACTGGTGGTCCAATTACGGGTTCAGGGTCATTTACTATAACAAATACTTCGCCAGATACGGGAGTTCCTGCGATTCTTTCTAACGGGTCAGTACCAAGTTTAAATACAGGTATAAGTGCTTCGGAAGTGCGTACTTTAATAGGTGCTGGTACTTCAAGTACCGTGGGTACTGTGACATCTATAGCTATTTCAGGAACGGATGGTATTGACGTGGATTCAGGTTCACCAATCACATCATCAGGTACGATAACTTTAGGTCTATCAAATGTACCTAACACATCATTACAATATTCATCTATTGATATTGCGGGTAGCGATATTGCATTAGGTGGTCAGATTACAGGTGATGATATTATTGCCGATGTAAGTGCGGGTCAGATTACTAATACTCAATTAGTCAACTCATCAATCACTATTAATGGTAGTGCAATTGCTTTAGGTGGTTCAGTTAATGTTGGTGATATAACTGAGATTATTGCGGGTAATGGTCTAACAGGTGGAGGTTCATCTGGTTCTATAACATTAGATGTGGGTGCTGGTACAGGTATTTCAGTTGCGGCCGACACCGTTGGGTTGGATACCACAAATTCAAGAAATGTGGACCATGGTAGTGTAAGTATTTCTGCGGGAACAGGTTTATCTGGTGGTGGTACAATAGCCTCAAACAGAACTATATCTTTGGATTACGCAGGTACTGACAACTTTATTGATTCGGCGACAGATTTAGAAGGTACCGACATAGCATTGACTGATACTATTATTTATCACGATACAACTGACAATAATGTTAAGAAAGGTTTAGTATCCGATTTACCGTTTACCAATAGTAGTGGTTCTGTTACCTCAGTTGCCATTTCAGGTACTGACGGTGTTGATGTTGATAGTGGTTCGCCTATCACTTCATCAGGTACGATTACCTTAGGTCTATCTAATGTACCTAATTCATCTTTATCTAATTCTTCAGTTACAGTCAATGGTGGTGCTGGTTTAACAGGTGGTGGTTCAGTAACCTTAGGTAGTTCAGTAACACTTAATATTGGTGCGGGTACAGGTATTCAAGTAAATGCTAACGATATCGCCTTGGATTACGCTGGTACTGATAACTTTATTGACTCGGCAACAAATTTAGAGGGTACTTCAATTGCGACTACTGATACTATTATTTATCACGATGCAACTGACAATAATGTTAAGAAAGGTCTTGTTTCTGACTTACCATTTACAAATACTTCAGGGACCGTTACTTCGGTAGCGATTTCAGGTTCAGATGGTATTGATGTTGACTCTGGTTCACCTATTACTTCTTCAGGTACAATCGCCTTAGGTCTATCAAATGTACCAAATAGTTCGTTGACTAACTCATCAGTTACTGTAACTGCAGGTAATGGTTTAGCGAACGGAGGTTCAGTATCATTAGGTAGTTCGGTAACTCTCAATGTGGGTGCTGGTACTGGTATTCAAGTGAATGCCAATGATATAGCACTTGACTACGCGGGCACAGACAACTACATATACGCCGCTGGAACAGGTTCGGGAGATATAACTACATCAATGTATATCCCTGTAAGTGATGCTTCTAACAATGTCAAGAAATATACGGTAGCAGCCTTACCGTTCACTAATAATCAAGGTACTGTAACATCTGTAGGTATTACCGCAGGTGCTTTGATTGATGTTACTAATTCACCGATTACTTCGAGTGGTAATATTACAGTTGCGGTTGACCTTTCAGAGTTGACAACTTCAACATCTAATGGTGATGGTGATTACTTCGCAGTAGTTGATACCTCTAACGTACAAAAGAAACTTACTAAAGGTAATATTAACCTTTCAGGATTTAATGATGACCTAACTATCTATTCTGCTGATGGTACTTTGAGTGGTACAAGAACATTGAACCAAAGTGGTAATGATTTACAATTTAGAGCGACAGGTACTGAAGAGGCTAAGTTCTATAGGTCTACTACAACCTCTAACACAACTACGAGAGTATTCATGGAGGCAACTGATAGTTACCAAAATGTGTTGGAGTTATTTGCTAACGGTGGAGCACCTAATTTAGTTGAAGGTTATGACCAAGGTCAGGCTTCTGTATTTAGAGTTGATGCTCAAGGTAACCTAACTGCCATATCAAAAGCCTTTGATATTCCACACCCTAACCCTGAAAAGAAAGAACAGGGTATGAGGTTGAAGCATGGTAACCTTGAGGGACCTGAACACGGTGTTTATATTAGAGGTAGACAATTGAATGACAAAGAAATTGAACTTCCTGAGTATTGGAGAGATTTGGTTGACCCTGATAGTATTACTGTTCAATTAACTTCTGTAGGTTCACATCAAAACTTATACGTCAAAAAGATTGAAGATAATGTCGTTTATATTGGGAATGGAAACTTATTTAGTAATAAGATTGACTGTTACTACTTCATCCAAGCGGAAAGAAAAGATATTGAAAAGATTACGGTTGAATATTAGAGAATAGAAACCCAATAAAATATAAAGAATGACAAAAAGAGGATTAAGAAATTAGTCCTCTTTTTCGTTTTCAATACTTTCGTATAGTGAAAGTAGATTTAACGATTCTGTATAGCTTTCCTCAAGAGCCTTAACTTCTTTTGGAGTTGCACTATTTTGTATGGCTTGGTCCAAGTTTTCTTCTGACTCTTTAACTAATCTTTTTATTGTTTTAAGTAGTTTCATATCTATAAATATCCCTTTATCTTAAATAATTCTTGATTATTCTTAATACAAACATTAAAAATTATGGCAAGAAGAGCACAGAAAATTTTCGTACAGATTGCGTCATATCGTGACCCTGAGTTGGTTCCTACTATTGAAGATATGCTAAAAAACGCAAAGCGACCCCAAAACGTTATATTAGGGATTTGTAGACAATATCATTCTGAAGATGGATTTGATAATTTGGATAAGTACCGTGATGATGAAAGATTCCGCATTTTAGATGTACCTTATGAAGAGTCTAAGGGCGCATGTTGGGCGAGACATCAGATTCAACAGATGTATGACGGTGAGATGTATACATTACAGATTGATTCACACATGAGATTTGCTAAGGATTGGGATGTTGAGATGATTGAAATGGTAAAACAACTTCAAGGTATGGGTATTCCAAAACCTTTGTTGACAGGTTATGTATCATCCTTTGACCCTGACAATGACCCTGGTGCGAGAGTTCAAGAACCATGGAGAATGGCTTTTGATAGGTTTATTCCTGAAGGTGCGGTGTTCTTCTTACCTGAGACTATTCCATCATGGCGAGAGTTGGATACTCCTGTTCCTGCGAGATTCTATTCTGCTCACTTCTGTTTCACTTTGGGTGAGTTTAGTGAGGAGGTTCAACACAATCCTGAATACTATTTCCACGGTGAGGAGATTTCAATCGCGGCAAGAGCGTTCACATGGGGTTATGATATGTTCCACCCACACAAAGTCTTGATTTGGCACGAATACACTCGTAAAGGTAGAACAAAACAATGGGATGATGACAAAGATTGGGTTAAGAAGAATAATACATCACACTTAACAAACAGAAAATTGTTTGGTATGGATGGTGAGACTCAAGAAGGTCACGAAGGTAAATACGGATTTGGTCCTGTAAGGTCTTTGGAACAATATGAAGAGTTTTCAGGGTTGAAATTTAGTAAGAGAGGTGTGCAACAATACACTTTGGATAAGAACTATCCACCAAATCCGGGTATTGATACATTTGAATCTAAAGAATTATGGTTGGATAGTTTTGCGACCATTTATAAACATTGTATTGACGTTAGTTTTGACCAAGTCCCTGAAAAAGATTATGAATATTGGGTTGTTGCATTCCACGATAATGAAGACAACACTATTTACAGAAAGGATGCTGATAGAGCAGAGATTGACCGAATGATGAATGACCCTGACGGTTATTGTAAAGTTTGGAGACAATTTAACATAACTGAAAAACCGGCTTATTGGGTTGTTTGGCCTTATTCAACGTCAAAAGGATGGTGTGATAGACTAACAGGTGGATTATAATGGAAAAAGAGAAGGTAATATTAACAATGACGACAATCCCTGAAAGATTGTCGTTTGACCATCCTTTGGGACTTAAAAGGGTGATATATTCTTTATTGAATATGAAGTATGAGAATTGTGAGATACATTTTAACATTCCTCATACCAATAAAAAAACAGGTGAAGAATATATTGTTCCTGAGTGGTTGAATAATATTAACGGTAGAGAAAAACTAAGAATTTTTAGAACGGAAGATTATGGTCCGTCAACTAAATTGTATCCAACGGTACAGAGAATAACTGACCCTAACCAGTTGATTATTGTTGTTGATGACGATTTGGTATATGAAACTCGTTTGATTGAAGAACACTTAAGATTAAGAGAAAAAAATGACGAAGTGGTTTGGGGATTTGCTGGTTTGAATAATCAAGGAGAGAGATTTGGAGATGCGAGAGATAGGTTTGTTATTGGTCCAAATATGGATGTAAAAGTGGGTATTATTGAACATTATAAATCTGTTTCTTACCGTAGAAGTTTTTTCGGTGAAGATTTTAATGAAGAATTTATCTGTAGGGGATGGGCGGATGACCATTTAATATCTGCATATATGGGAATGAATGGTATTACTAAGATGGTAGGTCAAACTGACTATATCCCTAAACACAAAGACCAAGACGAGTGGAGAAAATATGGTGTTGTTGAATCTTTCCCTGTTGTAAAACATTCGGTAACTGAAAATAGAAATGAAGGTTGTAATCATTGGAGAAAAGAATCGGTACCACCATTAGAAAAAGAGCTTGAAAAATATTTGGTATGATAACGATACAGGAGCTTCTTTTTGAGAAGGCGTTGTTGGAAGAGGGTATTGAAAAAGACCGTTTTAGAATCAACCATGGAACTCCTTTGAATTATAATGGTGATGAGGAATACAATTTTGTTTTTCCTAAGTCATTCTTAGATGATGTTCAAAATTTAGATTATACAAAAGAGTTGGATTATATTTTTTTGGGGACTATAAATGGTCCACACAGAGAATATTTAAGGAGTTGGGACAAACCTAACTCATTAATCAAAACAACAGTGGATAATAAGTTTATACACCCAACGAATGACCCCACTAATTATTATCCTGATAATCTTTTCAATATAGATTATTATCAGGATTTGGCTAAGTCAAAATTTACGTTGGCACCAGGGGGTGCATCTGCAATGGTACCAAAACATATAGATACAGGTGTTTTCTTATGGACCTATAGATTTTGGGAGGCATGTTTAGTGAAGTCTATTCCGATTACAAATGAGCCAGATGCTAATTGGCATAACGATTATAAATTCTATACCTTAGAAGATGAACATATTTACCGAGAAGATTGGGTTGAACACAATTTCAATTTGGTAAAAGAAAGACATTTTATTTGGTAATAAATAAAAATAAGAATGGATAAGAGATTTAAAGTTAACTGTTCACCATGGTCAAACTTTGGTGATACATGTGTTCCATATATGTTACAAAAGTTGGATGTACCTTTTATTTTCGCTCACCACACAGTGGAGAAGAAAGTGTTAATGATTGGTTCAATTTTAGGTATTGGAAATAGAAAAGATAGTATCGTTTGGGGTACTGGAATTATTGATGATAAAACTGTTGCGTTACCTAATGCGCATTATCTGGCCGTTAGAGGACCAAGAACGATGCAGAAGTTGGTTGATGCTGGGGTTGATACCACAAATGTTGCTATGGGTGACCCCGCGATGTTATTACCAAAGATGTATAACCCAACGATTGAAAAAACAAATAAGTTAGGTGTTATTCCACATATTATGGATTATGATTTGGTTAGAAACCACATTATTAATAACCCTGAACAATTCCCTAATACGATTGTGATTAACCCTAATGTTCCTCCTTCTAAAATTGAAGGGTTTATTGACGAGGTATTATCGTGTGAGAAGATTGTTGCGACATGTCTTCATGGTGTTATTTGTGCACATGCTTATGGAATCCCTGCTAAGTGGATGAAGGTGGGTAATAGATTGGCTGGTGATGATATCAAGTTCCATGACCACTTTGAGTCTGTCGGTATTACTGATTTGGAACCTATTGGTCTTATTAATGATGAAAATATTGAAATTGATGATTTTGTGTCAACATTAGATATTGAGAGGTTATGGGACTGTCGTCCTTGGTTAAATGCTTCTGATGATTACTATGTTGATATAGATGAGGAAGGATGGGAAAACGAATGTTACCCTGATAATTATGGCGGAAAAATAGTAGATGACGCATGGTGGAAATAAGTACAGAACAGAGAAAACAGATATTCAAAGCTGTTTACGATTTTAAGGTAAATAAGAAATTTTGGGATACGACAAGTTTGACGGGTCCTCAACACGACACTGAAAGAAGTAAACCGGGTCCTTATCTTAAAAAGACCGCTGAAATTGGTAGAATCTTGGACCTAAAAAATGTGGTTGAGATTGGTTCAACTCGTTTGGCTTTCAGTAAAAAATGTTTGGAATATTACGAGGGTGATATGAATGAATATGTTTCACCTCCATGTTGTAATGATGGTCATGGTTCAATCGTATGGTCATTAGAGGGATATCAAGTGGATACTGTGGATATCAATCAACATTGTATCAAACAACTTGAATGGTCATTTGGGAACATTGGTAGAACAAAACCTGATAATTTCAATTACCATATTCCTATGGATGGTATTGAATATTTGAAAAATTATGAGGGTACCATAGATATTCTATTCTTAGATGGTTGGGATGTTGGTACTGGTGGTTACAGACAGAGACACTTGGAGGCTTATGATGTGGTAAAGGACAAATTATCTGAGGTGCATTTGATTTTAATTGACGATACTGATTTTAGACTTGAAGACGGTGGTAAGGACGCATTGTTAACACCAAAATTGATTGAAGATGGTTACTTCATGTTGTTTAACGGAAGACAGACTCTCTTCATAAACAAAATTTAATATAAAATATAGTGAGTAGTATAACTTTAGTTACGGGATTGTGGAATATAAAACGTGATGAACTTTCAGAGGGTTGGTCGCGTAGTTTTGAACATTATTTACAAAAATTTGATGACTTCTTGAAGATACCATACAACATGATAATTTTTGGTGAAGAGGAGTTAAGAGAATATGTCTTTGAAAGACGTAGTGAAGAGAACACCATGTTTATCACACGTAGTCAACAATGGTTCAAGGGAGAGTTTTATGAACCAATCCAAAAGATAAGAACAAGCCCTGAATGGATTGCTCAAGCATCATGGTTAGGTGAATCAACTCAAGCCCGTTTGGATATGTATAATCCTTTGGTAATGTCAAAACCATATTTGTTACACGATGCCAAGATTATGGATAAGTTTGATTCTACTCATTTATTCTGGTTGGATGCTGGTATTACAAATACTGTACATTTAGGTTACTTTACTCACGATAGAGTCTTAGATAATTTGACTAATATTGATAAAATGACTTTTGTTGCCTTCCCTTATGAGACTTCAACGGAGATTCATGGGTTTGAAATCAATAAGATGAATAATATTGCGGGTTCAAAAGTTAATAAAGTTTGTAGAGGAGGATTCTTTGGAGGACCCGTAGAAGATATTAGTGACTTTAATAATGAATACTATGGCCTTATGAAGTCCACCCTCAACGAAGGTTACATGGGAACTGAAGAGTCACTATTTAGTCTTTTGTTGTACCGTTACCCTGAAAATTACCAATACTTCCCAATTGAGGGAAATGGTTTAATAAATAAGTTCTTTGAGGATGTTAAAAACAACACACATAAAGCACTTGATGAGCTTAAATTTGAGGTTATCAAAAATGACTTGGATGTTAACAATGTAGGTCTTTATGTGATTACTTTTAATAGTCCAAAACAAGTTAGGACTCTTATCAAATCAATGGAACAATATGATAATGATTTTGTGACTAAACCTAAGTGGGTCCTGTTAGACAATTCAACTGATTTATCAACTTCTGAAGAGTATGAAAAAATGGCGGAGGAGTATGATATGGAATATGTCAAAAAAGATAACTTAGGTATTTGTGGTGGTAGACAGTGGGTTGCTGAACATGCTGAGGAAAGAGAGTTTGATTTTTATTTCTTTTTTGAGGATGATATGTTCTTTTATCCTAAAAAAGGTGAGGTATGTAAAAACGGTTTTAATAGGTATGTTAAAAACCTGTACAGAAACTCATTAAAAATTACGAAGAAAAATAACTTTGATTTCTTAAAGTTATCATTCACCGAATTCTACGGTGATAATAGAGTTCAATGGGCTTGGTACAATGTCCCACAATCTTTCAGAGAACAACATTGGCCGAATAAATCCAAATTACCTGTTCAGGGGTTAGACCCTAACGCACCTCTTACTAATATCAGTAAGGTAGATTCATTCCAAGGAATACCATATGCTCACGGTGAAATTTATTATTGTAACTGGCCTCAAGTGGTGACTCGTAGTGGTAATAAAAAAATGTTCTTGACGGAAAAATGGGCGAGACCATTTGAACAAACATGGATGTCTTATATGTTTCAAGAAACCATCAAAGGAAACATCAATCCAGGTATATTATTACTAAGTCCAACAGAACACGATAGGTTTGACCATTACGACGGAAGTTTAAGGAGAGAATCATGATACAAAAGGACTTAACCGATTATTTATAGGTTAAGAGTATTGTAAATGATTACCTGTTGTTTAAATATAAGACCTTGTAATGGTCCTGGTGTTTCCTGTGATTCGTGTACCTTCGCGTATCCTAGCGGTACGTGGATAAGGGTTACTGTTGACTGTGTCGGTGATTGTGATGAACTCAGGGGTAAGGTAATACGACTTCAGGACTGTGACAGTTGTTGTTATGAGGTTATGGATGTTGACCCTGAAGGTAATCAGTGTAGCGACCCTATTTGTACTGCATTGGGTGACTGTTACGGTAATTGTAACGAGTGTTGTGAGGCTCCTCTACCGACACCCACTCCGACATCTTCACCGGCGATTCCATCTCCATCACCCACAAGAACTCCGACGAGAACTCCAACTAGGACACCAACGGTAACTCCAACTTCTTCACCCGCAATTAACAAATATTTACTGGCGAATTGTTGTGATTCAAATGATACTATAATAGTGTCTGTTCAAGCGGGTACTATCTTGTATCAAGGAGATGGTGTTATTAATCCATTGGGTAATAATAAATGTTACTATATTGTAACAAGTTCAACTGGTACCCCTGATATTTTTGTTGATGCGGTTAGTTGGATTGAGGATATTTGTAATTACGGTGAGTGTACATGTCCTACGCCAACACCAACAGTAACGCCAACAAAGACACCTACAAAAACACCAACAAAGACTCCGACTAAGACTCCAACTAAAACCCCTACCGTTACGCCAACCACATCAGTCAGTCCAACCAGGACTCCAACTGTGACGCCTACGATTACTCCAACAACGTCTGTTACACCATCACTAACACCAACTAGAACACCTACCGTTACTCCAACTACGTCTGTTAGTCCAACCAGGACTCCAACTGTGACTCCTACAATTACCCCAACGACATCTGTCACTCCAACTAAGACCCCTACAAGGACACCTACAATTACTCCAACGACATCTGTCACTCCAACAAGGACTCCAACTAGAACACCTACAATTACTCCAACGACATCTGTTACTCCGTCATTAACACCGACAATTACACCAACTACATCTGTTAGTCCGTCTTTAACACCAACTATTACACCGACTACATCTGTTAGTCCATCATTAACCCCTACGATTACGCCAACTACATCTGTTAGTCCAACTAGAACTCCGACTGTGACACCAACGATTAGTCCAACTACATCTGTTACTCCTACTATTACGCCAACTACATCTGTTAGTCCAACGAGAACTCCAACAGTCACTCCTACTATCACCCCTACTACTTCGGTAACACCGTCTTTAACACCTACGATTACACCTACAACATCTGTAAGTCCATCACTAACGCCTACGATTACGCCTACTACGTCTGTTAGTCCATCGTTGACCCCAACAATCACCCCTACAACATCTATTACTCCATCACTAACACTTACTATTACCCCAACAACATCTGTTACTCCGTCTTTAACACCTACGATTACACCTACAACATCTGTAAGTCCATCACTAACACCAACGATTACACCTACCACTTCAGTAACACCATCGTTGACCCCTACTATTACCCCAACTACTTCGGTAACTCCGACGCTGACCCAAACAGTTACTCCAACACCAACTGAACCTTGTGGTAAGTTAACCAACGGAGGGTTTGAAACCTTTGTAAATGGATGTACAGCACCTGGTGCTGGTAATTCGGGTCAATTTGATGCGTCATGTATTCAAGCATGGGAAACTACTGCGGGTGATAATAAGATTGAAATTTGGGGTGATGGTTTCCAAAGTGTTCCTTCTTATCAGGGTACATATTTTGCTGAGGTTGCGGCAAACAGTGCTTCACAAGCATTGTATCAGAACTTTGATGCTATTCAATCACAATCTTATCAGATTCAATTTGCACACCGTGGTAGAAGTGGTGCTGCTAATAGGTTAAGAGTTGCAATATCTGGTGCTACTAATGGTATTCAGTTTGTGGGTTCTGAATTTACAGGTAGTACTTCTCAATGGGATTTAAGGTATGTAACCTTCACCGCACCTGACGCTAATTTGAATTTGATGTTTAGCTCAACGACTGCAACGAGTTTGGGTAACTTCTTAGATGATGTTAGAGTCGTTTGTCCTTCGGAATTTACTCCCACACCAACACAAACACCATCAGTGACTCCAACACTGACACCTACATTAACACCAACAATTACACCAACCACTTCGGTAACACCATCACTAACACCTACGATTAGTCCTACTACATCCGTTACTCCATCATTAACACCAACGATTACTCCAACTACTTCGGTAACGCCGTCACTAACACCAACAATTACTCCTACTACGTCTGTAAGTCCATCTTTAACACCGACAATTACTCCGACACAAACTGTTGAGGCTACGGTTACTCCAACAATCAGTCCTACCTCTTCAGTTACTCCATCAGTTACACCTACAATTACTCAGACAGTTACAGTAACTCCAACAAATACCCCTACAAATACTCCAACACAGACTGTTAGTCCGACTGTGACTTCTACGGTAACACCGACTATTACACAAACGCAGACGGTAACACCTACTCAAACACCAGCAATTACTCCAACAAATACTCCTACAACAACCATCACTCCTACGGTGTCAATTACACCTACCCAGAGTATTACCCCTACACAAACCGTTACCTCATCTGTAACTCCAACTGCAAGTATCACACCAACAATAACGGTGACACCAACAATCACTGCGACAGTTACCCCTACTAATACGCCAACTCAAACAGTTACGACTACTGTGACTGCAACAGTTACACCAACAAATACTCCAACTCAGACGGTTACACCATCTTCAACACCAGCAAATACACCAACAAATACGCCAACAGTTACGATAACTCCAACTACAACAATTACTCCAACAACAACTATTACTCCGACACAGACAGTGACTCCGTCAGTGACCCCTACAACATCTATTACCCCTACATCAACTGTGACTCCGACAGTCACCTCAACAATTACCGCATCAGTAACACCAACAGCATCTATTACACCAACGACGACATCTACGATTACCCCTACACTTACACCAACTCAAACAGTTACTCCATCGTCAACACCGGCAAATACTCCGACTCAGACGGTAACACCAACACAGACTATAACCGCGACCGTTACGCCAACAATATCTGTAACTCCTACTCAGAGTGTTACACCAACAATCACTGAAACCCCTACAAATACACCAACAACAACGGCAACACCAACTCAGACCGTCACACCATCAGCAACATGTCCTCAGACTACTCAGTATTTAACAGGTTATGTCGTACAGGGGGATAAAATTAGATTACAATTATATCAAGATTCGGGTCTATCAGTAAATGCGGAGTCGTTGTGTGACTATGAGGTTAGTGGTTATATGGTTGGTAGTTCAGGGTTTACCTATTCAGGTACCAGAGTATGGACGGAGGGTGAACACCAAGTTGAATATAACTTTAACTCTATACTTCCTCCTGGTGAGGTTATTAGTAGTTGGGGTATTACCAATGTTAATACTTCCGCTTGTACCTGTCCTGTTGATGTAATCTTTATTGCTCCAACTCCAACACCTACGCCGACTCAAAGTGTTACGCCTACACCTACGTTAACTCCTACAAATACACCGACATCATCTGTTACTCCTACACAGACTGAGACCCCAACTAACACTCCGACACCATCAGTAACGGCAACTGTGACTTCATCGGTGACACCAACTGCAAGTATTACACCAACCGTAACTGCTACAGTAACTCCGACATTTACACCGACACAGACTGTAACGACATCTCAAACTCCTGCAATAACACCAACTAATACGCCTACAACTTCTGTTACCCCAACTGCGACGGTTACTCCTACTCAAACGGTAACTGCAAGTGTGACTCCAACCGCATCTGTAACGCCAACTCAAACAGTTACAGCATCTAATACTCCAACACCATCTGTAACCGCTACTATAACAGCATCGGTAACTCCAACAGCATCAGTTACTCCAACAGTTACATCAACCGTTACCCCAACATTCACCCCAACACAGACAGTAACACCATCAGAGACGCCGGGTAGTACACCTACGAATACACCGACTTCATCAGTTACTCCGACTGCGAGTGTAACTCCAACAAATACTGTCACACCAACTCAAACTGTTACTGCTTCCGTAACACCTACATTATCGGTTACTCCAACTCAGACTGAGACACCAACGAATACACCTACAGCCTCTGTTACTCCGACAATAACGGCATCAGTCACACCAACGGCAAGTATTACACCAACGGTCACTGCAACCGTAACCCCAACATTTACTCCAACTCAAACAGTAACTTCATCTTCAACACCTGCAAATACACCAACGAATACGCCTACATCTACTGTAACTCCAACCGCATCAGTAACACCAACTCAAACAGTGACTCCTACACAAACGGTCACCACCACAATAACACCAACAACTACTATTACACCTACTCAAACGGTTAGTGCGTCTGTGACACCAAGTATAACTCCAACTAATACTCAAACACAAACAGTAACACCAACTGTTAGTGTGTCATTGACACCGACTAATACACCTACTCAAACAGTTACTCCATCGTCAACACCTGCGAATACGCCAACGAATACGCCGACAGTGACGGTTACACCGACAACAACCATCACCCCAACACAAACAATTACTTCTACTCAGACAGTAACACCTACAAATACGCCAACAACAACGGTTACACCAACACAAACGATTACCCCTTCTGTGACACCGAGTATCACTCACACAATTACACCAACAATTACTATTACGCCAACAGTAACCTCAACAACTACACCTACGAATACGCCTACTCAAACTATAACACCGTCTCAAACACCAGGTGTAACCCCTACGAATACACCTACAATAACTGTAACCCCAACTAATACTGTAACTCCAACAACGACTGTTACACCTACATTGAGTGTAAGTCCTACAATAACGCCGACTTCAAGTGTTACACCAACAGTCACTGAAACCCCAACAAATACACCGACTATTACACAGACGGTGAGTGTATCTATTACACCTACATTAAGTCAAACTCCAACAGGTACACCTGGTGTTACTTCAACACCGACAACGACTATTACACCAACAACGACTATCACTCCTACCCAAACAGTCACACCGAGTATTACTACTACAATAACAGCCTCACCAACGGCAACACCTGAGTCAACACCAACCAATACACCTACGGTTACTGTCACTCCAACAATTTCAGTAACACCTACATTGAGTATTACACCAACTCAAAGTATTGCACCAACAAATACACCTACTCAAACGGTTACTTCAACAATTACACCTACGGTAACGAGTACAATTACTCCAACAACTACCGTAACTCCTACATTGAGTGCAACTCAAACGCCGACAAATACCCCAACACAAACAGTTACTCCTTCACAAACACCTGGTTCAACTCCTACAGTGACTCCAACAACAACTATTACCCCTACTACAACAATAACTCCTACTGTATCTGTTACACCATCATCATCAATCACTCCAACACCATCTGTAACAACGAGTATCACGCCGACAATTACTGCAAGTATTACCCCAACCTCATCAGTTACTCCAACCGTTAGTTTGACGCAGACTTCAACGCCAACACCTACTCAAACGGTAACACCATCTCAAACACCAGGTGTTACACCAAGTACTACCCCTACATTAACAGTTACACAAACTGTTTCTCCAACTGTTACCTCAACAATAACACCAACAACTACCCCAACACATAGTATCACACCTACTATTACGGTTACTCCGACACTTACTCAAACATTAACTCAAACTGCTACACCTACTGAGACGCCTGGGTCAACACCAACAGTGACACCAACACAAACAATTACGTCAACTCCAACAAATACTTCTACACCTACTGTAACGCCTACAATTACTAATACAGTTTCATTGACTCCTACTAATACACCTGGTGGTACACAAACGGCAACACCAACAAATACGCCAACAATAACTAATACCCAAACTATATCACCAACAACTACTATTACGAGTACTAATACACCAACAACAACACCTACCGCTACAGTAACACCGACGGTAACACCAACTATTACTGTTTCAACAAGTCAAGGGGTTTCACAGACGCCTACTCCGACACCTTCATCAACACCATCAGTGTTGGGTTGTAGTGTTTATAATCTTGTGGTTTCAGTCTTGGGTAATGAAGGATGGTTTGAGTATTGGTATAAAAAATGTGGTGATAGTGTTCTTTCTCACGGATTTGTTTATGAGGTAGAAACGGATTATAGAATATGTGGAGAAAAGAATTCATTCATATTCCCACCTCAGTATTCTTCATCAACATACTCACTTACTTTAATATGTGATAACTGTTGTGATAGTCCTGTTACGAGTCCAACACCAACACCTATACCTGCTAGTTCAACACCTACTCCAACACAAACACCGGTACCTCCATCGTATACTCCGACATCAACACAGACACCAACACCTACACCTACAGTCACTCAGTCATCTGAACCACCTGAAACACTATTTATGTTTATACCAAATTTGTAAGAAATGAATAACGAACAATTAAGAGATTTGACAAAACACTACCATAGTACAACCCCTGAGGATGTGGTAGGTGTGACTATTACAAAGAAAACGGTTGGTGGTAAAATGACTGATGAAGATGCGGTTGTTTTTACAGTAAAACAAAAAAGGCCATTAGAGGAAATACCTGAAGATGAGTTATTACCTTCAGAAATTGAGGTGGACGGGTCAATATTGAAGACCGATGTTGAAGAAGGTGAATTCGTTTTTATGGAGAATTGTCCTTCAGATTTTTATACTTGGATTAATACTCCACCTACTAATAGAAACAAGATTAGACCCCTCCAAGGTGGTATTTCAGTAACAAATTATACTAATTTAGGAAGTTATGTAGGGACTTTAGGGTTTTTAGCGGTAGATACAGATACGAATTCATTAGTTGGTGTTTCTAATAATCACGTATTGGTAAAAAACGCTTTTTTAGCACCATATGTTGATGGTAGTGGGAGTAGAATAAACATATATGAAAATTTTGTAACTCAACCCAATGAAAGTGGTAATAGTGGTCTACAAAATTCTATTGGTTTGGTTAAAAGATACGTTCCAATCAGTGGAACTCCTGAATATAATTCTGTTGATGGTGCGTTAGCGACAGTAAACCAAAGCGATATCAATTCAACGACATCCTACAGACAATATGGTATGAATGGATGGACTCAACCTTTGGAATTCGCTTCTACCGCTGAAATTGATAGTCTTGTTACCAACGGGGTTAATTTATTTAGTGCAGGTCGTACAACAGGACCTAAAGGTGAGGGGGATATGAAGTTATTTGCATCATCAGTTGCAGCTACCATAAGTATTGAGTATAATAATCAAGGTGTTAACGAAACCATATACTTCAGTGATTGTATAAGATATTATGCCAGTGCTTCAACAACACCTACAGGTTCTATATGTCCTTATCCTGTTTATGGTGGAGATTCTGGGTCTGCTTTGGTTGCTGATTTTTCAGGTACAAGAAAGATTGTTGGTTTAGTATTTGCCGGTGCAAATTATAACGGTCAAACTATTTATGGATTAGCGAACCGCATTGACAAAGTTGCCGAGCAATTATCTATTTCCGCATGGACGGGTAATTCTGTTTACTTTTCAGATACAGGGACTACTGAATTACATATAGTAAATGGTCTTAGTGGGGACATAAATTTAGAATTGTCAGGTAATACATACTGGCAAGTAGGGACAAGAACATAGTATGACATCAGGTACTAAAAGATTTAATGTTTTTAACCAACAGTTTGATGGTGATACCGTTGCAAAGTTAAAAGATTGTAACAGTTCAAACTATTATTATGTTTCTCGTGGATTGTCATACCTTGGAACCGCTCTGACAACAGGTGATACATTCAGTGCTAAGATAACAAACGCGGATGGTGAAGAATACCTATGTTTAACTTATCAAGATAACATAAACGGTTCATCTAACTCCGTGATTAATACTATATACGGTACCGCTTCAAGTTGTAGTGGTTGTACGGTACCATCATTACCAACACCAACTCCAACACAAACCGCAAGTCCAACACCAACGCCAACGGTCACACCAACTTTGACTGTCACACCAACACCTTCTAATTATTCTCAATCAATCGTATATGTATATTCAGCATGTACAGGGACGAAACGTGTGGTATCTCAAACAGTTAGAGTACCGTCAGTAATTGCAGGGCAGTCGTTTGTGTATTCAGGTTCTTGTTGGACTTATGTAGGTCAGTTTAACTCACCATATAGACCGCCAGCAGGTTATGTTTATACTACTTCTACAAGTAATATTTTCGGGACACCATCAACTATATATGACACGTGTAGTGTTTGTATTACATCACAATAATGTAGATAATGGCTAGTAGTAACAATTGTAATATATTCACGGTATTCCCTTTGGGGTTGTCATACACATCAACAGATGCCACATCGGCAATTAACGATGGTACGATTAATTTATTCATTTCAGGTGGAACAACACCGTATAGTATTGTGTGGTCAACAGGTGATGTTGGTGCTACACAATTTAATGATTTAGTTGCTGGGGACTATGAAGTTACTGTGGTTGACAAATACGGTGACTATAGTGCGACGACTACCATTACTATTGGTGCACCTACACCTACACCATCAGCAAGTCCGACTCCTACACCAACCCCTACACCGGCGCCAAGTTACCCATCAACGGTTTGTTTAACCATGAACCAAACGCCAAATACACAATATGAGTTTGATTATCAGGGTATTATTAATAGTAGACCGTCTTGGAGTGGTTCGTCATATAATGTTGTATATGACTACAATAATAGTAGGTGGTATCTAAGTGGGTTTACTGGTTCTAATTTAGTACAAAATAGTACGGTAACTATCCCAACAGGTACATGGAATCAATTGGGTACAAGTAATAATTGGACGATGGCAACAGGAAGTTGTGTGACAGTTTCATTGAATGCTACAGTTTCAACAACACCTACAACATGTAATGGTACTGATAATGGTACGCTAAGTATAAACGCTTGGGGTGGTACAGGACCATTGGTATACTCTATTGATGGTGTTACTTATCAGAGTTCTTCAACATTCTTGAATTTACCTTCAGGAAATGGTACCGCGTACATCAAAGATGCGGTAAATAATGTGATTACCAAAAACTTCTCAGTTGCCAACGGTTCCAATCCGACAGTGTATACGGTTACTTTATCAACAACGACAACAACATTATCAAATTCAAACTTTAACAAATCTAAGTCAGTAAGTTGGGTGGTATCTGTATCACCTTCATTACCATCTGGTGTATCTATTACAACAGATATACGAGTACAAAATTACTTCACTAACTTCTATTATGGTTCTCAAAATGCTACGTTTACTTCAGGAAGTACGATTTCTGCGAATGGTTCGTCTGTAGTCAATTCTACAACTAAAACATTGAATACTTCTTCAGGTATGAGGGCTTGTGGTGGTGGATTAGTAGATGGATATGAATTATCAGGTCATGTTACGACATATAATGTTACGGTAAGTGGAGGTACGGTTACAGGTACGGATAGTTTTACTGTTACAAACCCAATACCTGGGTACCAACCGTGTCCTGTGTATGGTCAAAACTATTTCTCTATTGAACTAAGTAACATGACATTGAATGGAACAAATTGTGGTACCGTGACGAGTATAGGAAGTGGAAGTGAGTCTGTGAGTACGAGTCCATTTCCAAATTAATAAAAAGATATGATAAGGTATTTATAAACATATGGGATACATTATAAAAGACACATCAGCATTAATCAATTCGGTACTTACCGATGCGGGTCGTAGAGCAATCTCTCGTGGTAACTTCAATATTAGTTATTTCCAAGTGGGGGATAGTGAGGTTTGTTACGATTGTATACCAAATGCTAACCTTTCATCATTGGAGGTCCTAAAAGCTGAGTTTAATGCACAGAATAAGTCAGCAGTACCTGAAAAAAATCAAATGAACATCAAGTATCCACTATATGTTGATTCTAATAAAACATCGTTCTTTGGTATTCCTTTCTCAAATCCTGAAGTTGATGAGATTTATAACAGTTCATCACCAAGAGGATTCTTTACAGGAGAAACTGGTTCATTTTATAACCAATCTTCCTCAACATATATAAAATCTGCAAACTGGATTGCAAACATAGCCAATATGACCGGTACTAATAGTATAAGTGCGGTTTATAATAGTTGTGATACGTCATTTAGTGCGGACACACAAAGTGGTGATTATGTAGGTATTTGGATGGATGGAACTGCTGACTGTAACACATGGTCAGGTAATTTCCCAATGTTAATGTATAGAGTTGAAAGTATTGTAGGTTCAACAACCGCAACATCAGGAAGTATTACAGTGACTCTTGATAGAAACTTACCTGATTTTTCATCAATGGGACTTACAGGAAACGCCAGACTTTATTTCTTCCCATCGGGAATGACTGAGATGTATGACTACAATACACCATTAAGTTATATTGATGCACAAGAATTGAACTTTGAAACAAACTGTACAACAGGTGAAGATGTTAAAATTTGGAACATGAATATTCCATGGACCGAGTCTCCTGCCGGTTTTACCGTTAATGATAAAGGGTATACCTATTTCGGTTCAACAGGATACACCGGCACTAAAGAGTATTTAGGGTATAATTCGGATAGTGGTCAAACAGATACAGATTCAACGTACTACTATAATTCTTTTGAGGAAAAAATTAACCTTTCACCTTCCGACCAAAAATCAATTGCAATTATTCATTACACAAATAATGCTATTGATAATTTCTATGGTGAGAAGTTCGCACAGAAAGAAAGAGATTCCTCAGTTACCTTATCCGCTGATACGGGTGCTGCTCGTAACTTCAATTTAGATTTACCGTGGTTAATGTGGCACAAATCTTCGGGTGGTACAATGGGACAAACATTCTATACGGACCCTGCTGGATTTGATAGTTTGAATTTATTTATGCCGCATTATATCAAATCTATCGTGAATCCTAATATGAATGAGCCTGGTATAAGATACTATCATTTATGGGATATTAATGCTGACAGTAATGGATTACCAAATAGAGTGGGTAAAGTATTCCCTGACTTGAAAATTGTGGTGATAGATGATGAAGAATTGGTGGCTGCGTTGAACTACAAGTCCAATAGAAACTGGACATTACCAGCACCTAAATTGGGATATATCTCACCATTTAACTCTATGTCTCTTGCAAATAATAATCAGTGTATCTTAACAGGTTCTAATGATACTTTGTGGGTGACATATCGTTTTAACTCAGATAACTTTACAGAATCACTACATTGTAACTATTATACAAAAATCACAGGTGCAGAGGCAAACTGTGGAGATGGTGCAAGTAAAAACGTTACTGTAAGTTTTGGTGATGAATTCCCATTCTTAAATAGTGCTCCGTCAGGTTCACCTTCAGGGTTTAGTGCTAACGATTTAATCGTATTAGCTCAGAAGGTTACTGGTGATACGAGACCAGACCCTGCATCGTGGGTTGAAATTGATATGGATTCTCAATTATCAGCGACTACGGTTGGTGGATTCTTAACTGTTGAAGGTCTTACGGGTACAACACTACAAATCACCAAACAAAACTATGACAATGGTACTCCTTATATTTTAGAGAATTATATTGACTTACCACAGACGGGTGATACCCAAATGAACTTCGGTGATGAGTTCTTCTTCTACGGAACATTAAAATCCGATATCGCAGCCACAATTTATGTAATGAACTATCAGGTCAACTTAGGTCAGACACAATTCTTAGATAGTTCAAATCCTACATGGCAAGGTAACTCACCTTATGTTACCGAAGTTGGACTTTATAATTCGGACAAAGACCTTATGATTATATCTAAGGTACAATCCCCTGAAAAGAGAGTAGGGGTACAACAGTACACGATAAAGTTCGATTTCTAAGAAATATGAGAAACAATTTGAAGAATACTCCAAAGGTATTGGGGTTAGATATTTCAACCAAAACTATTGGTTGGTCACTATTTGACATTCAAACACAAAAGTTATTGGAATTGACCCACGTATCACCAGTAATCAAACCAAAACCTGAAGATAAGATTGAAGAGTTATTGGGTAAGGTAGATGCGTTTGAAGAAAAGTTAAAAGAATACAAAGATATTGGTATCACTAAAGTAGTTATTGAAGAACCATTATTAAACTCCAACAACGTTTGGACGGTAGGTACACTATTGAGGTACAATTCAATGATTAGTAAGTCTATCTATGATATCTTAGGTATCGTACCAAGTTATATTTCCACATACAATTCAAGAAAATTTGCATGGCCCGAGTTAGTTCAGGAAAACTCAAAAGGAAAAAAAGTTTTGTTTGGGGGACTTCCAAAAGATGTGGACAAGAAATTGTTAATATGGCAAAAAGTCTCTGAGGCAGAACCTCAAATTGTTTGGTTGTATACCAGAAACAATACTCTGAAGAAGGAGTGTTTTGACCAAGCGGATTCTTACACCTGTGTTCAAGGTTATATGAAACAACAGGGTCTTTGGTAATTTGACTCGTCATTTTATTTTCTTATCTTTACTCTGATGGAGAGAGATGAATCCTTAGTATTAGATTTAGTTGAAGGTATCTTCGGTGACCCGCGTAAACACAACGAGGTCACTGGTCAGATATCTTTTGACTGCCCTGTATGTTCGTATGACATCAAGGGTATGGATAAAGGTGATGGTAAGGGTAACCTTGAAATCAACTACGGACAACACGTATATAAATGTTGGGCATGTGCTGAGACACATGGGACTCACGGACACTTGGGTCGTCTTATAGACCAGTACGGTAATAAGAAAGATAAGGAGTTTTACAATTTGGTTCGTCCTGATGACTTTGAAAAGAAAGAAAAGGAATATAAGAAACTAAGAATCCCGAAGGAATATAGACAGTTCAAAGATATTAATGAAAGATATCCACCACGAGCTCAAGCTTACAATTACCTCAAAAGACGTGGTATCACCGATGAGATGATTGAAAGGTACGACATTGGTTTTGCGTTGGATGGTGAATATGCTGGTCGTATCATCGTCCCATCGTATGATAAGGAAGGGGAACTAAACTACTTTGTTTCAAGGAGTTGGGATAAATACTCAAAGTTCAAATACAAAAACCCTGTGGCTCCGAAAGAATTACTTATCTTTAACGAGAGTAGAATCAATTGGGATGAGGACATCTATTTGGTGGAAGGGGTCTTTGATGGGTTCTTTGTTCCGAACTCAATTCCGTTGTTGGGTAAGTTTTTATCTGATATGTTATGGGAGACATTATATGACAATGCAAAGGGTCGTATCATCATTTGTTTGGATGGAGATGCATGGGAAGATGCTAAGAAAATATATTATAAATTAAGTGGAGGAAAGTTATACGGACGTATAGATATTGTAAGGTTGCCTGATGATAAGGATTTGGGTGACTTAAGGGGACAGATTCCTGAGGATGCGTTTGTTACATTAGAGAAATAGATTATGGAATTAAGAAAGATTGCTGAGGAAATCAGAGAAGCGGTTGAAGAGAAGAAGGAAGAGCTGAATCTAAGCTTTATCGAGGAAACCCATACCTACTTTATGAGGGACCATAAGGGTGATACTCGTAAAGATTGGCCGTCAGTTTCAAAGTTATTGAAATTGTTTTATGAACCGTTCCCTGCTGAGGAGATTGCCTATAAGAAGGCTAAAGGTGACCGAGTGGAGATGCAACGTCTATTGGACGAGTGGTCTGCTGCTGGTAGTTATGCCACCAACATGGGGTCCAGAGTTCACTACATATTGGAGAAGAAAATCATTGAACAGAACGGAGATTATAAGGATGTTCGTGAACCTATCTTTGAGGTTGATTTGGAACAAGAAATGAAGTCCAACTCAATGATTAATGCGGGTGAGAAGTTCATCAGATTAATGGAAGAAAGAGATGCTGTGTTGTTGGACACGGAGATGGTCTTGGGTCACCCCGATTTGGGATACACTGGTCAACCTGATAAGGTGTGGTTGGTGATGAATAAAGAGAAGACTGGGTTTGGTATGGTCATTACCGATTGGAAGACCAACAAACCTAAGAACTTTGAGACCAATAAGTGGACCAAACCGATGAAAGAACCATTTCAAGACCTACCAGATAACTCTTTGGGTCACTACTATCTACAACTACCTTTTTACGGTAAACTGTTGTTAAAGATGTTGGAGGGGACTAAATACGAGAACCTTAAGTTGATGGGGTGTATTGTGGTGTTGGTTACCAAAGATTCTGACTATAAAGAGTTCAGAGTTCCAAGGTCTGTCATTGAAAGAGTGATGGAAATGGATATGAGTGAATATCTTGATAAATAATAAGAATAACTTACTTTTAATCTGTTATGAGATACCCTGAGATTTTTGATTATTCAGATAAAAACAAGTGGAGAGAAACCTATCTCCGTAAAGAACTACGTTCCAAAGAATGGGACTTGATGATTCAAGAACCTATTGATGATGTGTTGGAGGTACCTTTCTTTACCGATGAGTTCTGTGATAAGTTTGTTGAAAACCTTAAAGATATGGAATTTACCCCAATTGATAAGTGGGGCACAGATGTTGAGGTGGTACACCCTGAAGACATTGAGTTCTTTGGGATTATGAAAGATTTGATTGACGAGTTCGGTGTTGAGATTGGTGGATATAAGTGGCACCTTCACGGTGACAACTGGAACGATATGGATGTTAACTCTCACATCAATAAGTTAGAGGTTGGTCAACAAATTAGACTTCACCACGACTTTGTGTCGTTGACTCAGTTGATTATGTTAGAAGACAACGGTGAAACAATGGGGGTGGTATTCCCAAAGTACGACTCAGGGGTTGAACCAAAGAAAGGATACTTGTATTTATTCCCTGGTCAGATTACTCATAGATATGGTATTCGTATGGTTAAGGAAACCCCTAAATATTTTATTACTAATTACTGTTTAGGTTAATGAAGATAAGAATAAGTAAATACGGACATTCGTTTTTGTTCACCATGATAGGTGTGTGGTTTGTTGCTGTGTACCCATGGTTATGGACATCATTTTTAGGTGGGATATTAATAGGTACAGGATTAAGAATGGCGAGACAATCAGGAGAAGAAGATGGACAATAAGAAAGTTAATAAGTTACACCCCGAGTTATATACCTACTTTTCAAATCCTGAAGAGTGGGAGAGAAGGTTTATCCGTCCTGAGATATTGGGTGGGGACCATGAACTATACATTGAAGAGGAATTGATAAACATCTATACCATTCCTTTCTTCACTGAGGAGTTTTGTGATTTAATCATTGACGAAGCCGAGTCGTGTAATTGTTGGACGGTGGACAGACATGAGAGTTACCCAACGACGGATATGACGATGATTACTTTGGGTCTTCAAAGTACGTATGAACATTTGTTGAAGAAGTATGTGTGGCCTTTAGCGATGAAGATGTACCATTTGGAAGAACCTGAGTGGTTGGACCTATATTCTGAGAACTTCATTGCTCGTTACCATCCTTATGCTCAATACCATTTGGGACTACACCATGATATGAGTCAGATTACTGTGGTGGTAACCTTGAATACTGAGGATTTCACTGGTGGGGGTACGTACTTCTCCAATCAGAAAAAACAATTAAAGGGTGAGAAGGGTCACATCTCTATTCACCCTGGACAGATTACCCATCGCCACGGGGGTTTACCCGTATTAACAGGTCAGAGATACATTATTGTATCGTTCTGCCAATTAAAAAGATAAATGCCAATTAAAAATGGATTTAAGTGGAGGAAAGAAGATTCAGGTGAACGTAATGGACTCACCGAATGTTGAATGTGAGAAATGTGAAAATATTTTCTTTGAAAAGGTGACAATTATAAAAAAAATTAGTAAATTGTTAACTGGGTCTCCTGAGGACCAACTGGTACCTATGGAAACTTATGTGTGTGCAAAGTGTGGACATATGAATGAAGAATTTGACATTCTCGGAGATGAGTAACTTTGGTCAGAAGAAAGAAACGTTCTATTTTTGGGACGAAATGTGGAATAGTAAAACAGAAGAAAATGAAAATAAGAAAACTACTTCAGAAGATGGCTTGGAAGACCCATCGTTGGGATACCAAGATTAGTTTGTTTACCATCTATTTGGGTGGTGACCATGATAAGTTTGGTTTCAAACTATTGAATATTGATAAAGGTATTCATTGGGAAGGTTCCTTGTTTGAGATTACTTGGTCATTCCCAACGGTAACACATGCTGGTGAGTTGGTTATTGATGTATTCTTCCTATATGAGAAATGGGACAATTGGTGTATTGATATGAGTGACCGTGTGTTATGGGGTTCTAAACTAAATGCTTGGGAACAATTCAACTACTATATTCACGGTAAATTCAAATCAATTAGATGATAAATAAGTTAGTTCACTTTTCAGATTTACACTTAAGACTATTCAAAGACCACGACTTATATAGACAGATTCTGACGGAGATGTTGGAGAAGTTTAAGGAGATTGGTCCTGACCGTATTGTGTTCACTGGTGATTTGGTTCACAGTAAAAACCAAATGACCCCTGAACTTATTGAAATTGTAGCATGGACACTAACAGAGTGTACCAAGATTGCAAAGACGGTCCTTATCCCTGGTAACCATGACTTCCTTAACAACAACCTTAATCGTTTGGATGCGTTGACACCCATCATTGACTCATTGAAGAACCCTGAGATTGTCTACTATAGAGACAGAGGGGTATATGAAGATGAGAACGTCAGTTGGTGTGTATATTCACAGTTTCAAGGGAATATCAAACCTGATATCTCTGATGCTGAAGGATTTAAGATTGGTTTATTCCACGACCCTATTCAAGGGTTGACCACAGACACTGGTTTTGACTTCGGTGACCATGCGTATGAGTTGGAGAACTTCAGAGGATTGGATGTGGTATTATGTGGAGATATCCACAAACGTCAGGTCATTGACATTCCTGATGATAAGAAAGCCTATATGGTGGGTTCTACCATTCAACAAAACTTTGGGGAGTCGGTGACTAAACACGGTTTTGGTATTTATAATATAGAGGAGGATAAATACTCCTTCGTTGATTTATCAAACCCAAGACCATTCTTGAGTTTCAAAATCACAGACATTGAAGACTTAGAACATGGCACAGAACAACTCACCAACTATTAACTTTTCATCTTCGGAACTTAAGGACATTAAGGCGTTCTGTAAACTTAACGAGCTTGATATGGACGAGTTTGTTAAGGAATGTTTTTCTCAGGGTTATCAGATTGAGAAATACGGTCTGTTGAACGCTGATGGTGTTAAGGTCGTGGAGAAGGAAGTCATCAAAGAGGTGAGAGTTGAGGTTCCCGTTGAAAAGGTGGTGGAAAAAGAGGTTATCAAAGAAGTACCCGTTGAAGTTATCAAAGAGGTGGAGAAAATCATCACCAAAAATGTTCCTGTTGAGAAGGAGGTCATCAAAGAGGTTCCAGTGGAAGTCATTAAGGAAGTAGAGAAAGAGGTGATTAAAGAGGTACCTGTTGAAGTAATCAAAGAGGTTGAGAAAGAAGTCATCGTTGAGGTGGAGAAGATTGTAGAGGTTGAAAAACCTGTGGAGAAAGTCGTCACCAAAGAAGTATACATCACCGATGATGAACAGGTTCAGGAACTTGGCAATAAAATCACCAAGTTGGAAAAGTCCAACAAAACATACAGTACAAAGTTAAAGAATGCAAATGTTGAAAAGAAAAAATTGGAGAAGACACTCGCTGGATTGGAAGTTCTTTTGGAGGAGAAACCTAAAGAAGTTATTAAGGAAGTCGAGGTAATCAAAGAAATAGAGGTCATCAAAGAGGTTCCTGTTGAGGTGGTCAAAGAAGTTGAAGTGATTAAGGAGGTAAAAACCCAAGGTTCACCAGAGAAACTTAAAGGACTACAGAATACCATTCAAAAACTTAAAGAAGAAATTAGAGAAAAGGATAAATCCATTTCACAATATGAACAAATTATGTTAGAATTAGATAAGGAGTTCAAAAATCAAACCGCCACATATTTGGCATCAACAAACTTAAATAGAGAATTATGATTTTAGCACTATGGTTAATCGCCGCATATGGAATGACACAGATTATCGTCTATGGTTCCATCTTCAAATCAACACGTGACACCATTGAGAAAATGGGTAACTCACGTATCCCTGTAATTGCACCATTATTCAACTTCATCCACGGAATCGTTTCCTGTATGATGTGTTGTTCAACATGGGTGGGTTTCTTTATGGGAGCCTTCATCTACTCCATTTGGGGTGTTGAGATGGGAATACCAACAGTACCCGCAATCTTCTTTGATGGGATGTTAGCGTCAGGAGGTGTATGGGGAATCAACTCCATCATTGAATGGTACGAAAAAAACTAAGATGAAACATTTCTTAAAATATACCACCGTATGGATTAGTCAGAACCTGGCGATTCCATTTTGGGTTGTCGGACACGTTCATTTGAGTTTGAACGTATACGATGATATCCACGAGTTGATAATGTCGTTTGGAATGCATATACTTGTGGCTATTGGTTTTATAATTGATTATTTAGAAAACAGAAAAAACGAAAACAATGGGTAGAACAAAAAAAAGAGGTGGTGCTAAGGCACACCGTAAAAGAGTTCAGGCGAGAAACACTCGTCTTAAAGGTGAAATGAACCAAATGCAGAAACTATGGCAAGAGCAGATGATGTCTCAGCTTGAAGGTATGAGAAGTGAAGATGGTGAAAACTTGGAGTTGAACCTCGGAGCAAATCAGGGACCAAAAATTGAAATGGGTGATGTAGAATTACCAAACGCAGACGAAAACACACCTTTGGATATCAAACTATAATAATGGATTTGTTTAATCCACCAAAAGAATTAAACTACAACTTTATGTCTCACAAACTAAAAACTGATGAGTTGACTAACCCTTATATTCAAGTAGTGTGGGAAGACACCCCCGAAAACTTCACACAAGAAAGAATCAAAAGAGTTAGGACGTATTTCCAAAAGAAGTATTCATCTACCAATGTGAACGTGGTCACCAAAGTCAAAACTGACGAAGGTGAATTGCAGTCCATTGATGTATCTGTGAATATTTTGGATGAGAACTACCAAAAGGAACTCATCGTTAAGTTTTTGGACAACAATAAGTTTAAGGAATATGCCGACGACATTCTTAATTTGGATGATGCTGTTGAGAACGCTATTGCGTCTGAGAAGGCAGAGGTCACCCCATTTAAGAAGTGGTATATTAAGAAGATTGAGTTTTCAAACTTCTTATCTTTTGGTGATGGACAAATTTTAGACTTTGATAAAATCAAAGGTATCTCAACGGTTGAATCCAATCCCCCCAATTTTGGAGGAAAGACCGTTCTGACAGTAGACCTCCTTCTATTCCTTTTCTTCAACCAAACTACTAAGACGAGTAAAGCAGAAGAAATCTTTAATAGATTTAGAAACAAGGATAAGGTCACAGTAAAGGGTGAGGTTCTTATTGACGGTGAGGAATATATCATCGTCAGAGAGGTAACACGTAAGTTGAAGAGAAACAAAGTGGACTACACCGTTAGCACTTCTTTGGAGTTCTTCAAAAAACTTGCCGACGGTAGCCTATTGAACTTTACTGGTGAACAGAGAAGAGAAACGGAGGATTTCATTAAGAAGTCCATCGGAACGATGGATGACTTTTTGATGACCATCTTAACAACGGCAACCAACTTGGAAGAGTTGATTGATGCCAAACCAACAGCGAGAGGACAGGTCCTTTCAAGGTTCTTAGGGTTGGACGCATTGAAACTTAAGGAAGATACTGCAAAGGAAATGTCCTCAAAGTTTCAAAAGAGTATGACTTCAAACCTTTATGATGTTGAGTCTTTGAAGGGTTACATTGAAGAGCACAATGAACTTATCAAAGGTCAAGAAGACAACATTAAGGAACAGAAGGAAAAACTCAAAGATGTGAACCAACGAATTGAGAAGGGACAAGAGTACCGAGACGGACTTTTGAAACAGAAACACACAGGTTTGGATGAAGAGTTATTGAAAGTAAAACCAGTGACGTTAACGCAAGATATTGTATCTTATGAATCAAAGATTACGTTGACGGAGTTGGATTTGAAACAAGTGGTTGTTGTTGAACCTTCTGAATATTACCATGAGGACCAACACGATAATGTGAAGGAACTCCTTTCAGAAGAGAAAGTTAAGTTGGGAACGATGGAATCCAAAATCTCGGACATCACCGATGAATTGAAGGATTTTGAAGGAGGTTTCTCCTGTCAGTATTGTGGTATAGAACTGGCTAAGTCAGACTATGCCGACAAAAAGAAAGAAGAGTCAAAAGAACTTAGTGAGAAGGTAGAACTTAGTATCAAAGAGGTGGAGAAGTTTACAAAGGAAGAACAATCGTTTGTGGACCTAAAGAAATCCTTTGACCTATACGAAAGAAACAAACTCATCAAAGAGAAGTTTGAGATTCAGTTGGAGTCGTTGAAGTTGAAGAAAGACCAAGCTAAAGATAAGTTGGACCGTTTCAACAAAGACAAAGAGAAGTTTGAGGAGAACAAAAAGATTGATGAGACCATCCTTCGTGCTGACATGAGATTGGACGACCTTCAAAGAGAAAAAGAAGGGGTGAACTACGAGATTACCACATCCAAAGCCAACATCAAAAAATACGAAGAGAAGATTTCAGACTTCAAAGACCTCATTGAGAAAATCAAAGAGGAAGAGGATAAACTTAAAATCTACAAAATCTATTTGGAACTCTTCGGGAAGAAGGGTATCTCAAAGATGATTATGAGAAGTATGATGCCCGTCATCAACTCAGAACTACAACGATTACTTATTGACTCTGCGGAGTTCAAATTAGAAGTTCGTATCTCAGAGAAAGACGAGGTGGAGTTTTGGATGATTGACAATAACACTGGTATTGAGAAGTTGATGTCTTCAGGTTCAGGGTTTGAAAGAACGATGGCGTCATTGGCACTAAGAGCTGTACTATCAAAAGTATGTTCTTTACCGAAACCAAATGTGGTGGTCTTTGATGAGGTATTCGGAAAGATATCCAATGATAATTTGGAGATGGTTGCGGAGTTTTTCCATAAGATTAAAGACTACTTTGAGAAAATTTTAATAATCACACATAATCCAATGGTATCACAATGGGCAGACGGAATAGTGAAAATAGAGAAGACGAACAACGTATCTCAGGTGAAACAGTAAATTGGTTACCTGAGGATACTTGGGACCACTATTCAGGTTTACCAAATCCATCGTGGTACGAAAATGAAGAATGATATGAAGATATTGGTAACTGGTGGTGCCGGATTTGTTGGTTCCAATTTAATTAAAAGACTTATAGAGATATACCCAAAGGCTGATATATTATCAGTAGATAACTACTTCACTGGTAAAATATCAAACCATGTTAACGGTGTTTCGTATATCAATAAATCGGTCTATGATTTCTTAAAACAAAATATTAATTACCGTCCTGATATTGTTTTTCACTTTGGTGAGTATTCACGTATTGTGAAATCCTTTGATGATATTGAGTATTTGATGGAGACTAACTTAACGTCGACATCATTACTTATTGAACAATGTAAAAAATGGGAATGTAAGTTAATATACTCAGCGTCATCATCAAAGTTTGGAAATGATGGAAAAGATGAAAACCTTTCACCATACGCATGGGTTAAAGCCAAAATGGTCGAACTGATTAAAAACTATCGTGATTGGTTTGGTCTTAATTATGAGATTGTGTATTTCTACAATGTATATGGACCTGGTCAGATAGAATCAGGTGATTATGCAACTGTTATCGGGATATTTGAAAGACAATATCGTAACGGAGAAAAGTTAACAGTGGTATCACCTGGAACTCAACAACGGGATTTTACACACATTGATGATATTGTTGAAGGGACTATTTTGGCTTCACAACAAAATTTAAACCATGAGTGGTTCCTCAGAAAAGGAGAACCAAAAACAATTATTGAGATTGCCGATTTATTTGGTGAATGGGAAATGGTTGAGGAAAGAAGAGGGGAAAGACAAACTGCTGATGTGGTGGAAAGTGATACCGAAACATTATTAAAATGGATACCACAAAACACGGTCGAGGATTATATAAAAGAAATAAAAAAGAAATACGATGAATTGGGACCAGTACTTCCTTAACATTGCCGAACAGGTAAAAGAGAAATCCAAAGACCGTAGAACAAAGATTGGTGCGGTTATCGTTGGTAAGGACCATGAGATTATTACCACAGGGTATAACTCCTTTCCTCGTGGTATCAACGATGATGTTGAAGAACGTCAGGTGAGACCAGAGAAATACTACTGGTTCGAACACGCTGAACGTAACGCCTTATACAACGCAGCACGTATCGGAGTAAGTCTTAGAGACACAACAATGTATCTGACCTGTGGTATACCATGTAGTGACTGTGCTCGTGGGATTATTAGTTCAGGGGTTAGACGTATCTACTGTAAGACTGTGGATACCACACGAAACCGAGAACACTGGGACGAACATGCTCTAAGGAGTAAACAGATGTTCCAAGAAAGTGGTGTTGAGGTGATTTTTTACGACGGGGACTTGTAAGTCTCCGTTTTTTGTTTTATATTTGTATTACTAAAAGTTTTATTATGAAAGTAACAAATAAAGAGTATGTCAATTTTTTAAGTGAAATTGACTTGAATTCTTATCGTCTACGTTTTCGTCCTTACATGTCTGTAGAGGAAAATTTACCACGAGACATTCAAATTCTTGACTTCATATATGTGTATTATTGGGTTAAAAGAGAACTTATTAGTTTTGACGACTTCATTGAAGTTGTGATTGAAAACAAAGAAAACGAGCTAAAAGAATATAACCGTAAACGTAATGGTTATGATGAAGATGCCGATGTAGTTTACCCTTTATTCCTAAAAGGGTATAAAGCTCGTCAGTATCGTACATGGGCTTCTATAATAACACAAATTCAGTTGGGTTACTTATATGAGGAACTTTTCCCAAATGATGAAGTGCTAATGTCTGCAGAGTTAGATGCCAAAGGGATTGATATGAGGGTTGTCGGTAAAAAAGATTATGGTGTTAAGAAGGTTAGTAAACGTAGAGATATTCATATTCATGGTCAAGAAATAGAAGGGGTTGTACCAATCAAATATTGGGTACCTAAATTAGATGACTTGAAAAATCCATACAAAAAAAATGGTCAATACCGGGTAGGGTATTTGGCGTTCATAGAGGATGGTCGTCTTGATTTCTTAGATAACGGTTTTATTATCTTTAATGGAAACGTATTCAACAATGTTAAGTAATGAAATATTAAATATTGATTGTATTGAGGCTATGTCAAAACTACCTTCAGAAAGTATTGATACTATAGTTGCTGACCCTCCATACAATATAGGAAAGGATTTTGGTAATGATTCCGATAAACAAAATATGGATGATTACCTTGAATGGACCCAAAGATGGATTGATGAATCTTATCGTTTATTAAAGGATGGTGGGTCTTTATTTATTTATGGGTTTAGTGAGATTTTAGCTCATATTTTCGTAAACTTACCATATAATAAAAAATGGTTAGTTTGGCACTATACGAATAAAACTGTACCTTCATTAAAAGATTGGCAAAGAAGTCATGAATCAATCATTCATGTGTGGAAAGGTGAAAAGAAAGTATTCAACTTAGACGACGTAAGAGAACCCTATACTGATAAATTTCTAAAAAATTCGGCTGGTAAAAAAAGAAAGGGGACTACAGGTAGATTTGGTTCTAAAGAAACGACATATACTGCGAATAAGAAAGGTGCTCTACCTCGTGATGTATTTAAAGTACCCGCTTTAGCTGGTGGTGCGGGTGGAAATGAAAGATGGTTTTACTGTAATGACTGTAATGATGTGTACCACCCAAAAGAAAAAAAGAATCATGAAGGGCACGATTTTTTTACACACCCCACTCAAAAACCATATGAGTTAACGAAAAAACTTTTCATGTCGTCAATTCCAAAAGAAGGAAACCCCAATGTTATAGTACCATTCGCTGGTTCAGGCTCAGAGTTAGTAGTTGCCAGAGATTTAGGTTGTGACTTTGAGGGGTATGAAATAAATAAACAATATGTTGAGTTGGGAAATAAATGGTTAGAAAAAACTACGATTATTCAGACTGAACTAAAATTATAAATTGTGAAACTACAACCCCCAACTAAAATAGAGGTTAGGATGACTCCTGATAAGGGGTGGGGTGTTTTTGCCACGGAGTTTATTGGTGAAGGTGAGGTAATTGAAGAAACTCCTTTGGTTACTTTACCCATTGATGTTGATAATCCCAATGAGGTGTTGGTGGATTATAGGTTCAACTGGCCGAGGGTGGAGAATCCTGATGAGTTGGTGTTGCCGATGGGTTATGGTTCAATGTATAACCACAGTGAAGATTACAATGTTGTTTGGGAGGACCACCCTGAGTATAAAGCGTTTCAGTACATTTCTATTAGGGATATCCAACCAGATGAAGAGATTACTATATATTATGGTGATGATTTGTATTGGGAGTTTGGACGTGAAAGATTAATCTAAAAAGTTTTAGGTTAATTCAAAAGAGTGTTGTATATTTGTAAGGTAATCAAACAACAACAGATATGACTAAAGTAGAATTTTGTGAAAAACACGGTGAGTTCCTTCCAGCTGAAATGATTAAGACTAACGACGTATTAATGAGAATTGCGTCGAATCTATCAGACACTCAAGAGATGTTGGAAAGAGGAATGAATGTCAACCAACAACTCAACGAGGTTAAGAAGTACCTCTTTGATTATATGTCGGTCCTTCGTCGTGAGGAACAATACGAGAAATATGAAAAACAGGAGATGAATGAATTTCTATCTCACTTAGGATAATAAAAAAACCCACCGTAATGGTGGGTTTCTCATTTAGTATTGGTTTGGATTAAAAGTCCATATTGTCGTAAGGTTCAATCAAACTTCTTTGTTTGAATCCCACACCACCAACGTATGATTCACCTGTTGGTAGTTTCTTAGCGTAGTTCTCTAAGACTTTCATTGCTAACTTTCTATCGTATTCAGCATCGTCCGTCTCAGGAATAACTTCATCAATGTAGATAGAACCTCTGAATCTTCTCATTGGACCATCAGTAGACATGATGTCAGCAACGTCAGAATCGTCTAAGTCAAACATTGGGTCTTCAACAGGATACTTTCCTGGTTGTTCGTCCATATCTTCTTCCTCTTGTTCCATCATTGGTTCCATATCTTCAACATTGAAGAATGCCATGAATGGTTCACGGTCTTGGTCCATCTTCATAACATATTCGTCAGATTCTCTTGACGGTTGAAGTAGTTCAGGGTTCTCACAGTGGAAGTCCACGTGAGCGGCGTAATCAGCCATTGTCACCACACCGTCACCATCAAGGTCGAAGTGTTGGTAAAGCTCTTCAGGAGAGATAATACCATCCTGATTTATATCTGCAGAATCTTCATTGATTTGGCCCAATTTTTGTTTTACAACCTTTTCAATCAATTCAGTTAACTGAGATTCTGTTAAAGAAATCTTTTTCATACTCTTTGGTTTATTAGATAAATATACTTACCTTTGGAAAAAATAAACGATATGTCAATAGAAAACAGTAACGAAACATACTTATTATTCGTGTTTGGAGACTTCACGACGGAATATAGGGTTAATCAGGTCGGTAAGTCGGTTATCCTTGCCAGCACCGATGAAACTATTAAATACATTTATGGGTCATACCATATGATTATAAAGATTAATACAGACATCCCCTTTGATGAGTTCAAGAAATTCATCTATGAATCTTTGAAAGAGGATAAGTATGAATATTTCCTAATGCCGATGTCAGAGAAGACATCCGCGAAACTACCGAAAGACTTGGCGAACAACCTGTTTGATTTGGAATCCGACAATGAGAATGTAAAAATCATGATGAACATCCCTGAGATGGAAGTCAAACAGGATGATGAAGAGTTGGACCGCATTATTGAATATTTCACCAAAGAATTGGATTTCACCTTTGATATGGAGGAAGATGAGGAAGTTGACCCTATGATGGTTGATAATTCTCTACCATCAATGGATGATATCTTGGATAAGTTGGTGGAAAACGGACCATATTCCTTAACTTTGGACGAGCGTAAACTACTTGACCGTTATGCAAATGAATACGAATAATAATATAGAAAACGAAAAATTTATGAGTTCACCATTGAACCAAGAGGAGATTAAAATGTATCTCTCTGACATTAGAAAGATTAAAGTGATGACCCCTGAACGTGAGAAGGAACTATCAGAGATGATATGTTCTGGTGATATCTCTGATATTCAGAGAGATGCCATCCATCAGGAGTTGTTACAAGGAAACCTACGTTTCGTTATTACGGTGGCGAAACAATATCAGAATCAGGGTCTACCGTTGGGTGACTTGATTGCTGAGGGGAACTTGGGTCTTATGAAAGCCATCAAAAACTTTGATTGGACGAAGAAGTTACGTTTCATCAGTTACGCTGTGTGGTGGATTAAACAATCTATCATCCAAAGTTTGAACGAGAACTCTCGTACCATTCGTCTACCAGTTAATGTTGTACAGGAGATGCATCGAGCGAAAAAGGAGGCTCAGAAGACCAATAAAGAGTTGGATGAAAAGTTCACCAAACTACCAAAGGTTATTGATTTGGATATGAACATCAATGAGGAAGGCGATACTTTGGTTGACTTAATTGAGAACACCAACGCTGTTCAACCTGATGAAGGTTTTAACACTGCAGACCTATTGAAACAAAAGATGGTGGAGATTATGGATGTGTTGGATGAACGTGAGAAGTCAATCATTATGGACTATTTCGGTATGACTGGTGTTCCACGAACATTGGAAGATATCGGTACTGATTTCAGTCTAACGAAGGAACGTGTCCGTCAAATTAAGGAGAAAGCACTCCGTAAACTACGTAATGAATCCTCAGATTTGTTTGATTACATGTAATAAACTATTTATAATAAGGTGGTATCGCCTAAATAGTTTATTATGAAAGAGATTCAAAAAAGGATTTTTCCCTTTATTATAGCGTTGTCGGCTCTGTCTGTGAGTTTGTCAGCAGCATTCTACTCTGTAACGGGGCTCTCTAAGTTATTCGCGGGAGCCTCGTTTCAGGTTTTAATTATGGCATCTTCATTGGAGATTGCTAAATTGGTCATTGCGTCCCTACTTTATCAGTACTGGGGTGAACTTAACAAAATTTTAAGAACCTATCTAAGTGTGGCTGCATTTGTGTTGGTGTTAATCACCTCTGCGGGTATCTATGGGTTCTTATCTGCTGCGTTCCAAGAGACGGCGGCATCTGCAGGTATTGTGGATAAAGAAGTTGAGTTGATTGACCTAAAGAAAGGACGTTTTCAGGAAAACCGTACATACTACCTATCTGAAAAAGAGGCGTTGGACCAAAGTATTTCTGACCTAAGAGCAGGTTTGGCAAACAACGTTATACAATATAAAGATAAAGAAACAGGTCAGATTATTACGACCACATCATCATCAACGAGACGAGCGTTACAAGCAGAGCTGGACGAAGCAGTTGAAAGTAGAAACGAGATATCTCAGAAATTGGAGATTGTTACCGATTCTATCACATCATTAGAAATCAAACGATTGGATGTTCAGGCAAACTCAGAGGTTGCCGCGGAATTGGGTCCATTGAAATACATCAGTGAACTTACCAACACACCAATGAGTAAGGTGGTAAACATTCTTATGTTGGTTATCATCTTTGTGTTTGACCCATTGGCAATTTCATTGGTAATTGCAGCAAACTTTGCTTTCAACCGTCTACGTAAAAAGGATGACGAACCACAACCAAAGGTCAAAGAACCTGTCAATATGGATGATGAGTTCTCAGACTTATTAGATTTACAAGTGTCTAAGAAACAGAATTGGGCTGACGATTTACCTGAAGAAGTATTGGATGAAATCTTAGCAGGAGAGATATTTGTGGTGGATAATGAAAAGGAACCTGAACCCATCAATCCTACTGATGAAGACATTGAAAAGCTCAAAGAACAATTAGAAAAGATTGAAAATTCTAAAAAAGAGGTTAGTATTGAAGAAACACCTGAGGAAACTCCCAAAGAGGAAGACTCAAAACCTCAGATAAAGACTTTGAGATACCAACCACGAAATGCAAACAGAAGTACACGAATTGACAGGATTCAATAATGTTGGACGCTGGAAAAACAAAAAACAAATCATACTGACTCACACCTCACGTGACGGTGCGGAGTATGTCACTTCATTAAAAACACGATACAACGGCAAGTACATGAAAGTCCCTCACTATCTTATAAGAAAAGATGGTAGGGTCTTTCAACTTATCGACCCCGAAACGTATTCCGATTACCTAAAAGACTACAATAATCAAAAACAAACCATTGTTATTACTTTGGAGAATCTTGGTTGGTTGAAGAAAAACCCCCTTAATGCTTCTTACATTAACTGGATTGGTAATATTTATAGTGAAGGAGTATACGAACGCAAGTGGAGAAGTCACTTTTTTTGGGACCCGTACACTGACTCTCAGATGGAATCATTACAACAATTATGTGTTGATTTGTGTGAGAGGTTTGAAATTCCTAAGACCTGTATAGGTCATAATGTAAAGGTCGACAATGTCGAGTTCTATGAGGGTATTGTTACGAGAAGTAACTATTCTCAAAATGTAACAGATTTGAGTCCGGCTTTTGACTATGAAGAGTTATTAAAAGTATTAGAAAATGAATCAGTATGATGAAATGAAAAATCTCTTGAAAGCTTCAAGAGAAATGATGGGTAAGAGTGATTTGAATGAGTCAAGAAAGTCTCTAATCAAAGCAGGTCTTATCAATGAACAAGAAGAGGTAGTTACAGATTTAACTGACGAGCCGGTGAACATTGATGTTGACAGTGAAGAAGAGATTGATATCGAGACTACGCCTGATGAGGATAAGAGTCAATCTTATAGAGTGTCTGGTGGTATCATCACTTTGCACGGTAAAGACAAACAAGAATTAGAGTTGTCTTCTGAAGAAAAAATTGCATTCCAAGAAACAATGGATGATTTCGTAGACCAAGTATCTGACTTATCAGACTTCGGAACATTACATATGTATCCAAACAATGTAGAGTGGAGTGGTAAGGTTATTGACTTTGATTTGGAGTTCTTCTATTCAATAGGTGAAAACAACGGTGTATATATTAACGGTGATATGATTAAGTTGGATGAATCTTTAGTAGAGTTAATCAATAAGTTAACTTCTTACTACCAACAGTTCAAATCAAAATGGGCTAAGGTATTAGCATCAAGAAAGAAAACGAGAAATGTAGATTCTGAAGAGTAATGAAAAAGTACGTCAGTTCAATACAGAATTTATTAATCCTTATACTGGTTGTCTTGGTATTATTCCAAAGTCAGTGTAGTAGGAAACCTGATGTTGAACCTGAAGTTATCGTAACCATTGAAACAAAGTGGGATACGGTTAATGTTGTTCAAACGGAATATGTTCCCAAATGGAGAACGAGAGTGGTGACTGAACGTGTTGAAGTACCCTCAGACATTGATACGATGTCTATCTTAAGAGGCTATTACGCTAAGTATTATTACACTGACACCCTAACTTTAGATACGTTAGGATTTTTAGTTTTGAATGATACTATCACACAGAATAGTATTATGAGTAGAAGTTTTGTTTCTGACATTTCTATTCCAACGACAACAATCACAAAAGAGATATACCTTAAAAAGAGAGAGTTCTATTGGGGTATGGGTCTAAGTGGTGATAAATCACAACTCAACTATTTGGGTGGTGAATTTATGTATAAGAATAAACAAAGAAATATGTTCGGAGTGGGTATGGGTGTAAACCAAGATTTACAGCCAGTAGTATCAGGAAGAATGTATTGGAAAATAGGAAAATAATGGCATTATCAAATTCAGATAAAAAGGAGATTGAAGTGATGGTTAGAAAAGAAATTAAGAGTTTCTTAGATTCTAACACATTAAAGCAGTTTGAGGACAAAATGATTCAAACTATTCAGAAGGAAATCCAAAGAGGTAAACTTCAGGGTGATGTTAATGATATCGTTGTTAAGATAATGCGTGAATTCTATAAAATTATGTGGACTCGTAGAAGTTTCTGGGAGCCAACACTTAAATCAGTGAAGTAATGGAAGGTAAAAAATATATAATTAGTGAATCTCAATTAAAAAACATCATCAAGAATGTTATCAAAGAACAGGGTTTGTATGGAGATACGAGTGATGTTGTTGATTACGACTTACCTGAATACCTTTCAGATGTTATTATCTTAAGTGATATTGAAAGTTTTAACGATGTTGAGAAGTCTTTGAAAGAGATGCACAAGAGACTTATTCGTTTGGAGAAGGGATTAACCAGTGGTGGTTCACATAATAAAGCATACGGTACAGGCACTGATTATTCTCGCCTAAATAAAAAAGACGCGGACGTTGAAACAAGAGGTGACTCAATTGAAAGAGATGAAGAATTGAAAAGAGATATTGAAATGCTTCAACGAATGATTGGTAAAGACGAGTAATATGAAACTTAACGAAGACTTTCAGGAAATGTTAAAAAGTGCAATGAATAATGCCTTTAATAAGAATTTATCGTCATTACCGCAAGATAATGATGCGGTTACCTCTAATGTTCTTGCTAAGAAACAAGCTATAGATATGGCAGAAGAAGAGGTAGAAGAAGAAAAAGGTTATTCACCATTTCTTAAGTCTGATGAAAACCCAAAAGGTGAAACTGAAGGACTGACTGTTGATGTGTTGAATCAAATTCTTATGAAGATTGTTCAGGATGAAGAAGGTGAAGGTGGTGAAACTACTGAAGCTACAGGTGCTGGTTCTGCTGGTGGTTATTCTGCTCCGTTGTTTGTTGAGCCAAAGAAAAATACCATGTTCCAACCTGGTACTGAAGGTAATCTAACTACAAAACCTGAAGGTGGTCCTGTTAATGAATCAGAACTTAGAGATTTTGAAAAGCAAGAATTGATTAGAAAGTTAATGAGAGCAGCAGGTGGACCATCACCGTCTAAGAGTATTAGAAGAATCCTTGATGACCTTGAAAGAAAACTACAAAAAGGTAGGGCAACTGGTGTTAAGTATGCTCACGGTGTTAGGGTTGAAGAGCAAGAAGAGGAAGTAATGTCGGGTGATACTGAAGATGTAAACTTTGATTTCTTCAAAGGTGAGTACGAACCTGAGACAAAGACATATGTTGGTTCTTATTTAGTGGGTGAAGAAACACCAAAACAATTGGAAGTATACAATATTATTGAAAGACCTGATAAAGATGCTTACTTTATGTCAGGACACCTACCTTATTCGATATCGTTACGTAAAGTAATGTTACCATTTTCTCAGATTGAAGTATTGGGTGATGTACCGGGTAAAGAAGGTTTCAAATTTATCAGAATGCCGTATTGGTTCTTTAAGAAAAACCAAAATGATTTAAGAATTAGTAGATTAGACGAGAAGAAGATGTTATACATCATGGGTTACGATAGAAAAGACGAGAATATGTTGAGGTTGTTTGACCCAATGTTTGAAAAATATATTGAGTCTATTGTATATGATGAAGATGACCAAAAAAAATACGATATTGCTAAAGACAACTATAAGAGGTTTAAGATGGTTCCGATTAACGAGGATGAAATCAAAGGTGGTAAAGCTGATGGTATGAACATTGAGGACGTTGCTGAGATGCACGGTATGAGTGTTGATGATATGTTTGATGAGTTCTCAAAGGGAGTTAGACATGAGATGGAACATACATCAGAATGGAGAGTTGCGGTTGAGATAGCGTTGGACCACTTATATGAAGACCCTGAATACTATACTAAGTTAGAAGGTATGGAAATGGGTGGTGAAGCCACAGAGGCAACAACATCGGCATCGGCTGGTGTGTATGACGCACCATTTGGAGGTCCTAAGAAAGACCCATTGAAATTATCTAACCCTGATACTGTTGAGAAAGAGTTAAGGTCTGTAAGAGATGGGTTCCCAAAGTTTGGAGGTCCTGGTGGTAAGTATGTAAAGATTAAGAAGAAGTGTTCTAAGTTCCCTTACTGTAATCAGGGTGACATCAATGCGTTAGAGTTCTTTGAGAGAGATATAGTTAAGGAGATGGTTACCAATACCGCTAAGAGAACAAATCTTGACGAGTATGTAATCAGAAACATCATTGCTAAAGAGTTAGGGTATATCCAAGAACAAGAGGAAGACCATGATGAAGAATTTGCAACAATCAAATTTTCGGATAATGACAAAAAAGAGAATGATACCGAATGGATTGATACGGTTCCTGATGATAAGGCCAAATTTCTAATCAAAGAATTGAAAGATAAGGAGTTTGATTTTAATCACAATGAATTATATGGTAAGGTTAAGATTCTTGATGTTGGTCCTAAGGGAAAGGTTGGTGGATTTTTCGGAGTTGGTAGTGATTATGATTTCAGTGACAGTAAGTATGCTGAAATATGGGTGGAATTGTCAGACTTGAAATATAAGGGTAAAGAGATTCCTGTTGAGTTCTATGATATGATTTCTCGTTACTTACCATCAGAAGATGAAGATTCCTATAGAGGTGACCCTGTTGAAAGTGGAATCTTAGGTGGTCTTGAACATGTTAATAGGGTAATGAAAAGTTTGGGTCTATACCTTGGTGGTATGAGAATAAATCCATATGCGAGATTTAGATAATCACGTATATTTATTATAAAAAGAAATATTATGAATATTGAAGAAACTATAAATAACATTGTTGACAGAGTCCTTAACGAGGAGTTGTCAAAGAAAATTGACGATGCTGTTGAAACCATTTCAGAAGATATGGGTAAAATGCCAGAAGATAGAGATGAGTTTGACGGTCGTGATTCAGAAGTTGTTGGTGTTGATTCTAACATCAAGTTGCAACGTAACGAAGAAGAAGTTGAAGAAGGTAATGCTTTCAGTGCCGCAAGAGCTAATGCGATTGAGAAAGGTGAAGACTCATTTGAAGTTGATGGAAAAACATATCCTGTAACGGAAGAAGAAGATGAGGTTAAAGAAGAAATTGAAGAAGGTCCAATTGATAGATTAAGGGCGAATGTTGCTGGTACTGCCGCTAGAGTTGGAACTAGTTTAAAAAATGTAAGTGCGGCAGTAAAAGGTGATAAAGAGGATTTTAAATCACCACAACTTCAATCGGGATTAGCTAAAATGAAAGTAAAGATTAATAATTTTGATAATGGAATTTCAAGAGTGATAACGGATATTGAAAAATTATTTCCGTCTAAAACATTAGAGAAATCACCTGAACTTGATAAAATAGTTAGTCAATATAAAGAATTATTACAAACAGTTAAAAATAGTAACAATAATATGAAAAATCTCGGTGAATCTAAAAAGAATGTCGTTGCTTTATCTGAATCAGAAATGATTGAACTTATCCAAAGATTGGTTATTGAACAAAAAGAGGCTAAAGGTCTTAAAGATACTGAGAAAACGTTGAAAGATTCAAAGAAGGTTAACGACGAAGCTATGGAAGCAGTTAACAAGAAGATGAAGAAATACGTAGAAGCTGGTTCTGAAGAGACATATACTCCTGATGCTAAACACTTCCCACAAGGTAACGGTGAATTGGGTGAAACTGAAAAGATGGCATATACTCCATCAAAACAGGTTGAAGAATTTATTGAGTTTATTTCAAGAACTGCAGGTCAAGAAGATTTAGGTTACGACCAAATCAAACCAGACGAAGAATGGATTGAAATGAACATCATGGGTGACTCAAAGACTGGTAACAGTCAGGAATATGCAAATGCAGTTCCAACTGATGTTAACAAAAAGATTAACATAAAGAGAAAGAAACAAGAGTTGAACAAGTTGAAGGATATGGCATATAACAAGGCACCTCAACCTGTCTATGACTTTTCGGGTAATAAGACACATAATGACAATTTTGCAGGTTTACAAACTGCATCAATTGATGAGAAAAAAGGTGAAAAAATTAACGAAGACATTGATAGAATGAAATCGTTATTAGGACACGGATACAAAACACAATAAATTTAATATTTCTTTTAATAAGGTCCATCTTATCTTTCAAGTATGAAAGAAGGGATGGACTTTTTTTTTAATTGGATATCAAAACCTATGAACAAATCAGATGTTGATTTATGGTTTCGTGCGCATAATATTCAGAGAGAATATTCGGAACTGTTTGAGGACTATTGTTTTTCATTGATATACTTAATTCAGGACACTTATCTTGGTGACAGCCATGGTGAGAGTAGGGAAACTAAAATATCGTTGAATGACGAGGATAAAAAAGGTCATTTCCAATGGTGTTGGAATACGGTCATATCTAACTTTGAGAAAGAGAATATAAAATTCTCATTCAAAAACGATGATTACGATTACTTTGAAAGTTTCTTATTTGAAGTGTATTACGACCAACCTGATGTGGAAGTTAGAGAATCTATTGCACCCTTCTTGACTCAGTTGTTTGATATGAACAGAACTTTTACAAAGTCAGATTTGGAGATGTATACAGATATGTATAAGGTGTTGGAAAGGTCACTCGTTAATTAATTTTTCCTTTATGGCTTTACAATAAACACAGAAAAATTACTTTTTGTGTAATAAATTTTATTAAAACGAAATTGAAATGGAAACATTAGAAAACATCAAATTATTGGTTGAGACTTTATCAGTAGACACTACTAAGTTCTACGCAGGTAACAAGTCAGCAGGAACAAGAGCAAGAAAAACTGCACAAGAATTGAAGGCATTACTTCAAGATTTGAGAGGTGAAGTCCTTGAGCACAAAAAAACACTATAATGTTGAACGAGATAGTATCAAATATAACATTATTTATTTTTGTATTCTCGGCTTTGGCGATGGTCAGATTGGGAGTGAACTTTGTTAGTTCATTACTTTCTGACCCTCCAAAACCTATTAACTTAACGACACGTGAAATAATCATTAGTGGATTATTTTTAACATATATCATAACATACATCATTACGTTATTATGATTTTTTCAACATTCACAGAACAAACTAAAGGGTATCTAAAATCTATGAGGGTATTAAAGGACTATGTGTCTTTTGATGTCTACATCAAATCTTCATGGTCTATTCCAAAGAGATTAGTTAAAGATATTGAAGTATTACCACAAGATTCATCAGAAAGACCGGACCATAAATTATATGCGTTTGTGGTTAAGAATGAATCGTCTCTTGTTGATGGTTTGGAAACTGCGGTGAAAGGAATTTTTGACTATAACTTGGAAAGAGAAGAAAAAGAAAAGTTATTCAAAGATAAGATTCAGGAGTTGAAGAGTATGTTTGAGTCTAAGGATGTAAGTGCCCTTAAGAGATTGTACTTTGAGATTGATGAAAACACTTCCTTGGATTTAGAAGAAAAATTAGAAGAAGATGGACAAACAGACGGAGAATCTAATGACGTGGTTCAAGAGCGAGAAGTTGAAGGACAGTCAAGAGGAGAAGAAGTCTAAGATAGACTTCATCAAAGAAATTAAGAAGGTTGAGCCTGAACAAATCAAAAACACTCCGGTAGTGGAGAAAAAGTATACACTATGGCAGAGACTGAAACAAACTTTAGGGATGAACTAAGAAAATTGGCTGAGGTTTCTGAAATCTTGGACGATTCAATTTTCCATAAAGGTAAAGTTTCTGTGATAGTAGAATTGGAACCTGTTGAATATAAGAATGTGGTGGGATTACTAAGTCCTCGTGATTTGAAATCTAATCAAGTCATTATAGATATTTCAGGTATTGAGTTTACTCTCGTTTTGAGTAAGTAGTGTGTTGACGATAAAGTTTCTTTCTATCAAAACCGTTTCTTTCAAGTACATCGTATAACCACTTACGTTGGGTCGTAGATATGTCACGAACAAAGATGGCATCTCTACGACCTTTTTTTATGAAGTAGTTTTCCATAGTCTTAAGTGCACGTTGTGCATCATCAATATTCTTTAATGAGAATAGTTTGAAGTCTTCTTCTATCTGTATGACAATCTTATTATTTAGGGTGGAGATACTTTTCATCTCTTTGATTGGACAGTAATCGTATATGAGTTTTTGCATATCAATCTTTGAGTCTGTTTGCCAGTCGTATATCTTTTCCTCCAACTGGTACGGTTCAATATCTATAAAGGTGTAATGACTTTCTCCGTCTACAAATACTTTTTCATTACGACCATATTCATCGGTATAGAACAGGGGTAGTTGAAAATCGCGTTGTGTGGTGAGAAGACCCAATTCGTGAACACAATACTCGGCGTTCTCATATTCCACAGGAAAAAGAACCTCATTTTCTTTGAGTAATGTTTTGAATTTTTGACGAGCGTTACTTTCTGTTGCGTAACCTTTGATTATTCGTCTCTTTTTCTTATTCTTAAACAATACAATTATATAGTTGTCCATGAAAGATTATTATAAGATTTTAGGTGTCTCACGTGATGCGTCAGCCGACGAAATCAAGAAAGCATATAGGAAATTAAGTAAACAATATCACCCAGATGTAAACCCTGACGGTGGTGATAAGTTCAAAGAGGTGGGTGAGGCATACGGTGTTTTGAGTGATGAGACGAAAAGACAACAGTATGATAACCCAAATCCATTTGGTGGAGGAGGAGGTTCTATGGAGGACTTCTTCAATATGTTTAATCAACAGGACCAACAACAACAGAGACGTAAACCACAAGCTCCCGATAAAATTCTTAACGTGGATATTAATCCAATAGAATCTTATAATGGTGTTGACCGTGAATTGAGTTATCAGGTCAGAACTAGTTGTGAAACTTGTAAAGGTACTGGTGGGGACCGTGAGGTGTGTAACACGTGTCAAGGTCACGGTAGAGTTAGACAAAGATTTGGTTCAGGAATGTTTGCTCAGGTTGTTGAATCTGACTGTCCTCAATGTAGGGGTGAGGGATATACTATTATAAATCCGTGTCATGGATGTGGAGGACAAAAGACTAGACCATCATTTACCAGTGTTAGGGTGAATATTCCAAAGAATGTTGATAGTGGTGATTTCTTAAGACTGCAGGGTAAGGGAGATTATTACCCTAATAGAGGTGTAGGTGATTTAATCCTGAAGGTTAATATGGTTAAGGGTGAGGGATTTGAAAAGGTAAACAATGACCTGGTGTATTCTCATAAAGTGAATATAAAAGACTTTATGAGTATGGATTCAATTCAGGTACCACACCCTGATTCAAAAATCAATATCCCTTTACCTGAAGTTCTTGATACGGAAAAACCGTTAAGAGTTCGTGGTAAGGGATATAAGATTCAAGGAGTCCAAGGGGACTTGTTCATTAAGTTGAGTGTAACTCGTGATGAGGTTTTAGAAGTAACTGGCGACTAATTCGTAGAGTTTGATGGTACCATATACTGATGCTATTAAAATGTAGATAGATAAAACCAACATACCTTTCTGTACACCGTTTAGATTCTGTTTACACTGTGAACATTCTTCTTCTTTCTTTGCCATAATATATTTATTTTATATGAAAGATATTATAAGAAATGTGTTGAAGAAGTATATAGATGAGGAACTCACTGAGAGAAAGATGAGTAAGTCATATTGTGAAAAAACCCCATGTAAGGATATGGGGTTCTCTCAAAAAGCTTCTTGTCGTCCTTATAAGAACTGTTACTCGAAATAAAGTGTTTTAGATGCGCTGACTCTACGGTTCTCTTCATAGACTACTTCATGAGTCAGTTGTCCTTCTTCGTTAAAGAATTTCCAATGTCCGTCTTTTTTACCCATGTTGAAATGAGCAACGACTCTGACCTCACCACTACTAAAATAGGAAATCCATTTGCCGTGGTATTCTCCTGCTAATATAGACCCTTCTTCAATTTTTGTTCCGTCTTCTGATGTTTTAACGTATTCAATGACGTCGTTGTTGTCCCAATCTGTAAGGGTAACATTTTGACCGAAAGACGATAAACCAAATAAGACGAATAGGGTAGTAAATAACTGTTTCATAATACTTTCATTTAATGGTTTATTTACAATATCTTAACAATAAATAGTTTGTGAATCAACTATAATATGGTGTTAAAGTAAAACTTAACATTGGATTGTTATATTTATAAGTAAAAATATACACTATGAAAAAAGTATTAGATTTTATCAAAATGGTTTTTGCGGTATGTAAAAACTGGATTGTATCAAACGGTGTTGAAGGAATTTTAGGTCTATTAGTAGGTTTAGTTCTTTGGGCTATGGGATACAAGATTTGGGCAGGTTTCTCGTTCGGTGTTTTCGCAACACGTAACTGGGACATCCTAAAGGCCTGGGTTATGTCAAAATTAGGAAAATAACCAAAAAGACCCCTCTTCGGAGGGGTTTTTTCATTTTAAGATTTGCCTTTTCCATTTTTATTTACTATATTTGTGGAAAAGGATTTTTTATGCTATCATATATCGGAGGAAAAAGTAGAATTGGAAAGTGGATTGTGGACTATTACCCACAAGATATGGAAACGTATGTGGAGACATTCGGTGGAATGTTTTGGTGTTTCTATAACATGGATATGGAAAAGTATCCAAACCTTAAACGTATTGTGTACAATGACTTCAATCCATTGAACTATAATCTGTTCCAATGTATTCAAAACCCAACAGAGTTATTGAAGGCTGTGGAGGCTATTGAGTGTCAACAGAAGGGTGAGTTTCCAACACCTGCGGTTTATCGTTTACAGTTTGAACAATTTCAGAGTGAAATTTTTGCTGAGGGGTTTGAGGTAAACGGTCCTGACTATGAGGTGGCGGCAAAGTATGCGTACATCCTCACTCAGGTCTTCAGTGGTAGTAAACCTGAATCCTCTAAATTCATTGACCTTAAGGGTAAATACAAATCAAAATACTTGACCTTCCGTGATAAGTTAAGAAACGAGAAGTGGGTGAATAAGTTCTTGGATATCACTCATGTGGAGAACATGGACTTTGAGGAGGTCATTAAGAAGTATGACTCACCAACGACATATATCTATTTGGACCCACCGTATTGGAAAACTGAAAACTATTATTCTAACCATGACTTTGACCGTGACGACCATGAAAGACTTGCTAATGTATTATCAGAAGTTGAGTCTAAGTATTCTTTATCTTATTATGATTTTGACCTTCTACACCAGTGGTTCCCAAAGGAGAGTCACGCTTGGGTCACTAAGGACTTCTCCAAGGCTGCAGGTGCGAGTAGTGGAAAGGCTCAATCCAAAGGGACAGAACTCTTAATTATGAACTATGAGGTTGAGGGTTTGAGTTCATATAAGGAGGTAGAAAAGGGTCAAATGACTTTGGATATCTAAAACCTTTTCTTTATCTTTGTGGTGTTGTAAGACAGAATCTTTTATTTATTCATATATTTATAAGGAAAACAAACACTATGGCAATTAAGTTTAGTAATTTAGTAAAGACAGTAATTCTTGAACAAGGTCGTTACGAGCTTTTGTTGAAGACTTACACTGAGCCGAAAAAGAAAGGTGAGAAGACAAAGCCTGCTCGTATGAGTAAGGAGGACTTCAATAAGATTATCTCTGCTGACCCTACGACTCGTAAGGACGGTGATGATATCAAAAAGGCTGGTAAGTATGTGAATTGGTTATTGAAGCAATTCCTACAGATTGAACCTAATATCGAGGCTGACTATGGAACACCAGCATTCAAAGCTGAGAAGACTGAAAAGTTACGTTTGTTTTTTGAAGATTTATATAAGGTAACTCAGGACTTGGAAAAGTTTGAGAGGTTCAAAAACAAATTGGACCGTGAGGACCGTGACATTAATAAGTTGAGTATTGATAGACTTAATGATTTGATGTTACCATATTCTTTGGAGAAGACCAAAGCAACTAAGGACGAGAAAGAAGAGGCGGCTAAGACTTACGACCACCCAGGTGGTGAAGTAATCTTTAGAGGTTCTAATTGGACAGTTGTAAGAATCAGTGATTCAAGTCAATTAGGTAAGGACGCGGCATGTTTCTATGGTGGTAATGACCAAAAACCTGGTAAGGGTGAATCGGGATGGTGTACATCATCACCTGGTGGTTCAATGTTTAACCACTACATTAAGAATGGTCCTTTATATGTTATCCTTCCAAATAAGGCTGAAGAGTTTATGTCAGGTGGTCCTAAGGTTGGTCAAGTATCTGGTCTTCCTGCTAAGAGATACCAATTCCACTTCCCATCAAACCAGTTCATGGATGCCAATGACCGTACAATCGATTTGATTAGCTTCTTGTTGTCTAACCCTGAATTGAAAGAGGTGTTCAAACCTGAGTTTGCGAAAGGTATGACATCATTGGACGGTAAGAAAGTAAACATTGATTACCCGAGAGATGCGGCTTCTAAATACATTGCGTTGTATGGTTTTGATGAGTTGTTCCAAAGCTTACCAAACGACATTACATCGTTTGACTTCACTAAGAGTAGTGGTGGTTATGGGTATAAAAGTGAAGATGTTAAAGACTTGGCTATGGATATCCCTGAACAGTTGGGTAATTATAAAAACCTTATGGCGGTTCACTTTGAGGGTATTCTTAAATCACTTCCAAAGTCTTTAGGTAAATTGGAAAACCTACAGTTCTTATCAATCCCTAACAACCCTAACTTGAAGACAATCCCTGAGGAGATTGCTCAGTTACCAAACTTGAAGGTAATTAACATTCAAGGAAACCCACAACTAAAGCTTCCTGAAGCCGTAGAGAAGATGGCTGAAGAAGGGGTGTTTATCTCAAAATAATAATAAATAAGTCAGGACTTTTGTCCTGATTTTTTTTATCTTTGAATTATGAATGTAGATGTCCAAATATACGTTAGTAATTTTGTGAAGTTTTTCACTGACAATCCTGAGGAGTTACAGAAACTCATTGGTGTTGCAGAACCTAAAGATTTTTTCGATGAGGTGGAAAAGGTGGCAAATAATAACTTTGATAAGGGTGAGGACATTGAACTTACTCAAAAACAAATGATAGGGATTATTCTTAAGCTCAACCATATGCAACCTGAAGAGGATGTAGTGTCTATTGTTGAACCGTATTTTGAAACTTCTTACGGTAAAATATTTCTTAATTAAAAACCTTTCTTATTTTTCTTGAAATAGTTTTTAATTTATGGAAGTTGTTAAAGAACCGCTTAATTATTATCGTGATGGTGTGGACCGTTTTATTGTTGTTACGGTTGCCACGGAAGATAATGATGAACTTTCTCGTTTCAAAGAATCATGTAAAAGATATAATATCCCATATTTGATATTGGGGTTGGGTGACGAATGGAAGAGTGGATACGCCGAAAACGGTGTATTGATTTCTCAGGGTGGTGCTCAGAAGATTTTGTATCTAAGGGATGAGATGAGAACATGGGACAACTTACGGGATACCATTGTAATGTTTACAGATTCTTATGACGTGGTATTCAATGGAGGACCAAAACAAATCATTGATACGTTTAGAAATATGAAGTCACCGATAGTGTTTGGTGCTGAGAAGACATGCTGGCCAGATGAGGATATTAAGACTGTCTATCCTGATACTCCGAGTGAATATAAGTATTTGAACTCAGGTGGTTTCATTGGTTATGGTGACCATATCTTTGAGATGATTAACAAAGATATCTCAATTGAAGAGGACGACCAAAGGTACTATACCAATTACTTTTTAAGTAATGGTGGTGAGATTCCTGATAAGTTAGATTACGATTCAATTAAACCAAACCCATATGAACCACACGAAAACGGTTCACCATTCGGGTGGATGAGTGAGACTTATTTTGATGAACACATCTATAAGTACATTAGTGGTAAGTTGGCAGAACACGCCACTATGTTGGACATCGGTGGTGGTGATGGTAAGTGGGCACATGTATTAGGTTCATATTTAAGAGACATTGATTGTGTTGAGGTCTTTGAGCCGTATGTTGAGAGGTATAACCTCAAAGAGATGTATAGGAATGTATATGTTCAGAATTTCTTGGACTTTGACTTTGAACACTACAACATCGTGGTTATGGGTGATGTATTTGAACATGTTACTCAAGAACAGGCGTTTGAATGGTTAACGAAGGTTAGAGATAAGGTAGATGAAATCATCATCGTAGTTCCTTTTGAGTATGTACAGGATTGGGACGGTGTGTATGAAAATGTATATGGACATCACCACCAACCAGATTTGACACCTACAAATATGTTGGAAAGATATCCGATGTTGGAACTGATGGCTTGGACAGAACAACAAAGTGTCTCTGAGGAAGGAAGTGGATTCGGTTGGTACGGATGGAAAGGAATGAAGAATAGAGTTGCCAATAATATCAAATTGGATTACAACCAACAGATATTTCAAACTCTCAACCTATCATTGGATGAGATGAGGTTGAACAACTTGGAAGGTAAGGTATATAATAACAAGAAAAAAGTAACACCTTTGGTTCTTCATGCGAATGGACCTTCAGATGTTAAAAACTATTTGTCAGAAATTGAAGATGTGGTATTGGGTAAGAACCTCTTTAAGAAGAAGATTATTGAGGTGACCAATAGAACGGTATTGATTAACGTATTCGCGGATAGACCTGTGGATGACCTTAATCAAGTGTTTGACCAAATTAGGTATTTGGAGTTCCCAAAGAAAAATATCTTTATCAACATATTATACTCTGACGTGTCTCACGAATATAAGATTGAAAAGTTTATTGATGAGTTCTCATCCGAATACATTGGTATTGATATGATTTATGTTAGAGGTGATGAAGTGGTATTGAGAGACAGAGCGTTGGAGTTAAGTATGAACTCACACATGGACTATTCATTATTAATGGATTGTAATTACATCTTCAGAAACAGAAAGTCCTTACAAAGACTTATTGGTGAAGATAAGTACATTATTACTCCGATGATTAATAGTGAAGGTACTGAGTGGGTAAACTTCTTCTTCAATGTGGATGAAAATGGAAGGTTTATTCCTTCAGATGAACAACAAGCAATCAAAGACTATCAGATTCAGGATACATTCAGTGTTGGTTATACTGCTGGTATGTGGTTAATCAGTAATGAGATTATTATGAGGATACAAAACTATTTCAGTAAAAATATTGAAAGATATGGAACTGATAATTACGATATTTGTTTTTCACACAATCTGAGGGAAAGGGGATTTTATTTATATATCACCAACAAAAGTTATTATGGTGGTGTAATATAATATTAATAAGAGGGAGTTGTCTCCCTCTTTTCTTTTTATTATACTTTGGGTAAATAAAATTGTTTATGGAGACTCATTTCAAATTTCAGGACCAAACTGCGTGGATGTGGACATTCAATAACGAATGTTCCATTGACGATTCCCCTAACAATATTGAGGAGGATTGGGGTTTCAGATATAACGGTCCCCCAAAGAAAAAACCATTATGGGTTAAGAAACAAAAGGTCATCCTCAAAAGTGATGAGGATATCAAAGAATACTATGGTGACCAAAGTAAATCTGTGTTCATTGAACGAGCGACATTAGTTGTTGAGGAGAAAGAGAATTCAATAGCGATAAAGTTATATAACTTTTCTAAGGGTCGTAAGGTGGGAACATCCTATTTTGGTGTAACCCAACAGTTGTCATACGTCACTTATAATAAAAAGTATAAGAACTTTTACTCGGGTGTTCGTGTTCGTGGTAAGAAGAAACTTAAAGGTAGTTCTATTAAGGTTAATAACTGGAATGATATAACATCTATCCTTTCCCACATGGTTCAGGTTATCAATGAGATTTCATTGTCAGGAACAGAATCAATGTGGTTGGATACCAAACATGGTTGGCAACAATTAAGGTCAGCAATCAACATCTTTAATGATAAGTTGGGTGTGTCTCATAAGTTTGATGATATTCAGAAACTGGTGGATTGTTTGTTTTTGTTTTACTATAAACAGAACGGATTCAAACTACCTGATGGTCCATTTAAGTTTATGGATGTTCCGTTAAGTAAGGCTAAATTGAAGAAAACGGATTCTGTGGTGGAAGCCTTTATGAAGATTTATGGTTATAGAGGTAAAAAGGTTAGAGGTATATTGAACTCACCTGATGAAGTTGACTACTACACCTTAAACTATCTTTATAATATGTTGGGTGTGGACTTCTTCAATAAGTTGGACCTCACTTTCACTTTCGATACTTCTCAGGCATCCCGTAATGTGGGTATGATTAGTTATTATGAAGACTGTGGGTTGAATAATAGTGAGAAGAGTGCGATTGTAGATTTGTGTAACGACTATGTGAAAAAGACACAAGGGACTTCAATCATCAGTGTTGAGCACTCATTGATATCATTACTTAGAGACCACCTAAGGTTCAAAAACAATCTTAAGGAATTTGATGTGGATGTTAAGTTCAAAGCGAGAACCAAAGAAGAGTTCAACCGTGAACATGATGAATGGACCAACACTTTGGATAGTTACAAGCACGGTATCATTGAAAGGAATTACCCTGAGATGATGGTGAAAGAGTTACAGGAGATTATCATGGGACCACATATGGATTACTATCCTGTTTTATTGAGGGACAGTGACGATTACAATGAAGAGAGTGGACATCAAAAGAACTGTGTAAGGACATATGTTGAAAGACCTGACAGTTTCATCATCTCTATCAGGGAAGGTAGTAGAAATGGTAAGGAAAGGGCGACCGTTGAGTTTAGATACAGTAAGGGTAGTCATCCTGCTAATACTCAATCGTTGGGACGTTTTAATGAGTTATTAAGTACCAGCTGGAACTATGTCTTAGAAGAGATTCAAAACAGGGTAAAGAGGTTGAGTGAACTGAGAGTCATTGAGGTTCCTAAGATGAAAAAGACCTTTCCGAATGGTAAAGAGGTAAATAGACAGGCCTATTGGAATAAAAAAATGTTGGTATGGGACAACACTGACGAAGCAAAAGGTGATTTTTTTGATTTCTTTTAACAGATACTTGTTTTTGTGGATTTATTTCGTATATATTTGTAGAGTTAAAACAAGTCAAACATTTAATAATTAAAAAACAGAAATGGCAAAACTAAACTCAGTGGGAAAATTGGAGACATCACAAAAGTCTCGTCCGGATGTTCATTCTAAGAACAACACGTCTCGTAACAAAACATCAAAAAATTACAAAAAGAAGTATCGTGGTCAAGGAAGGTAAAACGATATATACCCTAACCAACACAAATACCTCATGGAATAATGGGGCAATTAACCTGTATATCAAAGGCCGAAGTAACCCTTCGGCTTTTTTTATAATAAATAAACACAATATAAATTAACATGAAAAAAGTGAATTTATTGGCCTTATTAGCTGGGGCATTATTGACAGTAAACAGTGCCTTTGCTCAAGAGGCCCAAAATCTTGAAGCACTTGATTCCCTGTTCAACTCAGAAACATTGGACGAGGTCGTTGTAACATCGGGAGTCATTGATATTGCAAAAGTAAGGGAAACTCCCGTTGCGGTATCGAGAATCTCTACTGCTGAGATTTCATTAAAGACAGGTAACTTAGAGTTTCCTGAGATTATGAATACTACTCCTGGTGTATACGCTACTAAACAAGGTGGTGGATATGGTGATTCACGTATTTCATTACGTGGTTTTGACCAAACGAATACATCATTCCTAATCAACGGACAACCTGTTAATGATATGGAGAATGGTAGACTTTATTGGTCGAACTGGCAAGGTTTGACTGATGTTGCTTCTGGTATTCAAATCCAAAGAGGTCTTGGGGCGTCTAAATTGGCGGTTCCTTCAGTTGGTGGTACGGTAAGTATCTTCACAAAGGCGGCTGATAAAAAACAAGGTGGTTCTTTAACTCAGATGGTTGGTAACGATGGTTACTTCAAGACTTCTGCAGTTTACAACTCAGGTAAAGACGAAAAAGGTTGGGCAACTTCTTTCCTTCTAAGTAGATGGATGGGTAACGGTTACATCAACAATACTTCGGGTGAGGGTTACAACTACTTTGCTGCAGTTGGTTACGCTCCTGAAGGTTCTAACCACAGTTTGAACTTTACATTCTTAGGTGCAGGTCAATGGCACCACCAAAGAGATGTATGGGTATCTATTCGTGATTACCAACACTTCACTGCTGATAACGGTTTCAAAGGTGATGGTGGTGAAATCAACCGTCGTTGGAACTCAAACGGTGGTACGTTAGGTGGAGAAGAGTTCTCAATGAGAAGAAACTTCTACAACAAACCATTGGCTACATTCAACTGGGATTGGGAAATCAATTCTAACTTGAAATTAGTTACATCATTGTACGGTTCTGCTGGTCGTGGTGGTGGTACAGGTCCTCGTGGTAACAACTACAGAGCGTCTGAATCAGACATCCTTCCTTTCAGAAAAGATTTGTATGAGCACTACATTGAAAACGGTAGAGGTTCACGTAATGAGGACGGTACGATTGATTTTGATGCGGTTATTGCTAACAACCAAGCGACTACTGATGGTTACACTGGTGACATCTCAGGTTTCGCTGGTATGATGATTGGTTCTAACGGATTCCGTGATTCAAATGTGAATCGTTCGGTATTGATTCGTAGAGCATCTATGAATTCACACAATTGGGTTGGGGGTATCTCTAACTTAGAAGGTGAGTTTGGTAATTGGAAAACATCTATTGGTGTTGACTTACGTCAATACAAAGGTTACCACTACCGTGTAGTGAATAATCTAATGGGTCTTGACGGATACTACTCAACGGGTAACAAGAACTCTGCGGGTACAATCATTGAGACTACAACATCGGCTACTCCGTTTACGGGTACAGGTTTAGATGGTCCTAAGATTGATTACTTTAACAATGGTATCGTAGGATGGCAAGGTGTTAATGGTTTGGTTGAGTATAATGAAGACAACCTTTACAATGTTGTACTACAGGGTGGTCTTTCTAACCAATCTTTCCAACGTGAAGATTTCTTTGACCAACCAGGTAATGCTATTTCAGAAACCGCTAACTTATTAGGTGGTTATGTTAAGGGTGGTGCTAACTACAACGTTAATGAGTCTTCAAACTTATTCTTCAATGCAGGTTACATCTCACGTCAACCTCAGTTTGGTGCGGTGTTCCCATCGTATGCGAATGACATCAATGAAGATTTAGAGAATGAAGAAATTACTTCAGTTGAATTGGGTTACGGTTACACGACTAACAAATTGGTCCTTAATGTAAACGCATACTCTACAACGTGGGGTAACAGATTCCAAACAGTGTCGTTAAGTAATGCTAACGGTGTTGATGGTACTGCTCAGTTTAGAGATATTGATGTTCGTCACAACGGTATCGAAATGGAAGGTAAGTACTATGCAACTAACAAGTTACAGTTAAGAGGTATGTTGTCTTTGGGTGACTGGAGATATACTAAAAACTTCACAGCTGAGTTGTTTGATGATAACCAACAATCTGTTGGTGAAGGTACACTTTACTTGAAAGGTGCTAAAGTAGGTGACGCGGCTCAAACCACGGCTTACTTCTCAGCAGACTACAAGGTACTAAATAAGACTAACTTAGATTTAGGTCTACGTTTTGTTGATGGTCTATATGCTGACTTCTCAATCGTTGACTCTGAGTTCTATACAGACGGTAACAGAGGTGCGGTTAAACTACCTTCTTACAGTTTGGTTGACCTTGGTGCTACTCACCGAATGGGTGATTGGACATTACGTGTTAACGTGAATAACTTATTGAACACGACTTACATTGCTGAGTCTAACACAAGTATTCACGCTGAAGATGGTGACATGACATGGAACGGTGTCAATACTGCAAACTCAGTATGGTTCGGTTTCGGTAGAACATGGAACGCAAGTGTGAAGTATAACTTCTAAAAAAATATTTAATATTTTAAGGAGGGGGTTTGACTCCCTCCTTTTTTTTGCCTAATTTTGTTGTAAACATTAAATAAAATAAAAATGGCAAAACTAATTAGAGTTGAAACGGATTACCGTTTTTACGCAGCAGAACTGACAGATGAGCAATATGCTCTTTATCAAAAAGACGAAGACCAATTTTGGGATGAGTTTTGGGATTGGGATGTGGAATTTGAATTCACACGTGACAAGGATGGTGGAACCGATTATCATATTGAAGACTAAGTCATGGCAAATAATGTAACAAATTATCTTGAGATTATTGGTAATGATGATGTAGTTAACGCTATGGACACTCTGTTTGAAAATGCTGGTGGATATGCGGAAACCAATAAATTTGTAAATTCATTTTATGGTACTGAATATGAGGGTGGTGTTCCTCATGATTGGTTGTTTGATAATGTTGGTGCGAAGTGGATTTATGTTGAGAACGATATTGATGCTGGTAGTTGGAATATACAATCGGCTAACTATACTCCGACAGAGTTTTGGATTCAACTATATAAATTGGCAGTAGAAATTGACCCAAAGGTTGAAATTCAAGTAAAATTCCAAGATGAATCATACGAACCTGTTGGTGGTTTCGTAGTAAAGAAAGACCACGAAGGTGTACCGGCTTGGTCAATGGAAGAAGACTACGATATTGAAGACCCAACGGCGGATATGGATTGGGAAGATGAGGACTACGAAGAGACTCAGATGGATTTTATGGATGAGTTGGACGACGTAATGACTTCATTAATGAATTATGCTCACGATACAGTTTGGAGTGGTGAAGGAAACAAAATAGAAGAATAAAAATAATATAAAATGGCAAACTATCTAAAAAGTATGATTGAGGTCCACGGCAACGAAGATGTTGTTAAGAAGGTGGACGAACTATTGGAAGGTGTTGAATACAGTGATGTAAACACCTTTGCAAAGGCATTCTACACAGACGTAGAAGAAGGTGAGAGTGGTGGTGTATTGAATACATGGTCGTCAGAAAACTTAGGTCCAAAGTGGACTTACTTATATGACATTCAAGGTGATGGTGCGTTCAGTACTGAATCTGCATGGTACCCACCAGTTAAGTTCTTTATACACTTATATAACTTATTGGTCGATATTGACCCTGAGGTCTTTATTGAGGTTGTATATGAAGATGAGGGTTACGAACCTATCGGAGCGGTTGTTATCAAAAAGGATAAAGACGGTACACCATGTATATGGGTTGAAGAAGATGAAATGGAGGACCCAACAGTAGATATGGACTGGGAAGATGAGGACTATGATGAAACTCAGATGAAATTTCATGAGGACCTATATGAGCGTCAACAAGAGATGTTACTTGAATGTCACAATTTAGTTGGTACTGATGGTGAACCTATTGACGAATACGAAGATTAATAAAAATTAAGGGGGGTTATCCCCCTTTTTTTATTGAAATTAAAGGGTATACCCCCTATAATTATAAGGTATAAAACAATATTTCTATGAAAATTAAATTAGAATACATCTGGTTGGACGGTTACTACCCTGAACCGAACCTGAGAAGTAAAGTAAAGGTAGTGAATGCACCGACGCACGAGGTGAATGGAAAGAGAGTGCATGGTGTGGGATTGGATGATTGTCCTATGTGGGGTTTTGATGGTTCATCAACTCAACAGGCTGAGGGACACTTCTCTGATTGTCTTTTGAAACCAGTGAGGTTATATCCAAACCCAATAAATAAGGGTATGTTGGATTCTTACTTGGTTTTGTGTGAGGTATTAAATCCTGATGGGACACCTCACGAAACTAACACTCGTCATTTGATTGGTGAGGAAGAAGAAGGGTTGTGGTTCGGTTTTGAGCAGGAATACACAATCATGAAAGACGGTAAGCCTTTGGGTTTCCCTGTTAATGGTTTCCCTGAACCACAGGGTAAGTATTACTGTGGTGTGGGTAATGGACAGGTTCATGGTCGTGAGTTTGTGGAATTACATATGGAGAACTGTATCATGGCGGGTATTGATATTACTGGTACCAATGCTGAGGTTATGTTAGGTCAATGGGAATACCAAGTCTTTGGTATGGGTAAGTTGAAATCGGCTGATGACCTATGGATTTCTCGTTACATGTTAAACCAAATGTCTGAGGACTATGGGTTTAAGATTGAGTTCCACCCAAAACCTGTGACAGGTGATTGGAACGGTTCAGGTCTACACTGTAACTTCTCTAATGAGAGAATGAGAACTGAAGGTGGTAAAAGATACTTTGATGCAATCTTCAAAACTTTTGAGGGTCGTCACTTGGAACACATCAAATGTTACGGTTCATCTAACGAGATGAGATTGACAGGTCTTCACGAGACTCAGAGTATTGATAAGTTCAGTTGGGGTGTATCTGACAGAGGTGCGTCTATCCGTGTTCCGTTATCAACGTCTGAAGAATGGACAGGATATGTTGAGGACAGAAGACCAGCATCCAACGCAGACCCATATCGTATCACCTATGTAATAGCACAGTCTATTAGTCAAGCTGAAGAGTTGGAAAAAACTTTACACAATATGTATAGTGAAGTAGAGGTTAGCGAAGAAGTGAAAGACCTTTACGAGGAGACAGTGAATAATGGAAAATAAATTATCAGATAAGATTATTGAATTGGTTGAGAAGAGAGTGGGTGATTACCCCTCTCTTATTCAATCAGGGTGGTACCCAAAGGATGTTGTTATGTCTTTATTGAATAAGGGTAACAAGGAGATTTGGGGTAATAGTATTATTGATGATGAGATAGATAGATACGAAGGAGTTATTGAGTTTAGTGAGGGTTCTTCGTATATTTACTATAAGAGGAATGAGGACGATACGACGTATTGGTTGGTGTGTCTAACCAATGAAAAAGGTCGTGATGGTATCTTATTCTTTATTAACAGTATTAAAAAACAAAAAATTAAATTACCATGGTATTAACTTCACAAGAGTTGAGAGAAAAAATGAGTAGCGGTGAAAAGTTCATCGTTGATATGTATGCTGAGTGGTGTGGACCTTGTCGTGTATTAGGACCTATCGTTGAAAGGTATGCAAACAAATTAAAAGAAGAAGGTTCTGAGGTGGGTGTCTATAAGTTTGACATTGAATCAGATAAAGAGTTGGCTGTTGAGATGGGTGTTCGTTCTATCCCAACGATTAAAGCGGTTTCTAATGGTGAGGTTATTGCCACGAAGACGGGTATCTTGCAAGAGGCTCAGCTTGATGAATTGAAACAAACTATCCTGTAATGAAACAAGTTGTATTATATTCTATGAAGGGTTGTCCTTTCTGTGACCAAATGAAAGACTTATTGAAGGAGTCAAAGATTTCATATATTGAAAGGGACATTGACGACCACGAAAGGGAGTATGACAACTTTGTTGAGGCGACGGGTAATGATTTTATCCCTGCTTTTATGTTAATTGAACATGAGGGTGAGGATGTTAAGGATGTTAAGTTGATGGCACCTGACAGGGACTTTGATGATATTCACGAAGCCTTGGAAAAGGTAAAACAATTTATATAAAAAAAGGGGACTTCGGTCCCCTTTCTTTTTATATCATCATAAAGTCTTTCATGTGGTCTCTTTCGTGCCAAGGGTAGTTCCTTTTCTGATTAATGTAATCTAAGAAGTTAAAGTTCTTCAAATCCATTTTATCAAATTCTTGTTGGAACTTTTCGGCAAAACAAGCGTCCACGACATTGTTGATGAAATCATTGCTTACATTTGATTTACCATCTATTCCGATGTGTATTTCCTGACTGTCTTTATTTATTTCCACTATAATTTTGTCATTGGTGTAGTTAGCATGATAGATGTGATTGGCAATCTTTGCTGCGAGAAAGAAATAGTTTTTATAATGTATTGACTGACCGAATATTTCCTCAGATGTTATCGGTCTTCTGAAAGGACTTGCGGTGGCGACGGGCCAAGGGTCATTACTTAGTGCGTAATCATCTTTTACAAATGTGTAGTAACAATGTCTAATTTGATTTTTCTTACCTTCCCCATACCTTATAAGGTCCACGATGTTAATTGGAATCCAATCCTCTCCGTATATTTGAGATAGTTTTTCATTCACCACCGCTGAGGTGTCAAATACATTTGTTAATGTGGTGTACCCGTTAACCACAAAAAATCGGTCTACCCACGTCACCCAAATTTGTGCGTCCAAATCGGGTTTTATCTCTTCTTGTTTCTGTATGATGATGGTTGCAATTGTATCACAAATCTCATCGTGCATGTATTGTTCTTTTTTGTTCATTAGTCTTTAACTTGTCTATGGTGAAATTATATTAAAACTAAACGAAAGGTTAAAGACCAACGTAGTATTTATTGTATAGAATTGAGTTGGATTATATTTATTAGAATAAACCTTGTGACCTTTATTATTGAATGGCTAAAAATCTAAGAATTGTACCGAACCCCACGGGTTCTACACCTTATATATTATTTGAAAATACTTCAGGTGGAAAGATACAGATGAACATCAAGGATGATGGTTCTATTGTATTCTCAGGTGCAACCAATGGTGATGACTTATTTAAGATGGATGCCAACGCTCAGAACATTAGAGTTGGTAAGGATGTTAACTTTGAAAATGATATCTATTTTGATAATAAGTTAACCATTTCTGATGATGGTCAATGGGTTGGTACTGATGTTGGTGTAAAAGGTAACAAAGGTGATTTGGGTCCTACTGGAGACCAAGGTGAGAAGGGTCTTAAAGGTTTAAGAGGTTCTCAAGGTGGTGGAGGTGACCAAGGTCCTACAGGTGATGATTTCCAAGGTTCAACAGGTCCACAGGGTCCACAAGGTCCGACAGGTGAAGACAATACTAAGGGTGATGTCGGTTTCAAAGGTATTAAAGGTTCCCAAACAAAAGGTCAAAAAGGTCCACAGGGTAGTTCTCCACGAGGTTCACAAGGTTCGCAAGGTGCATCCCCTAAAGGTATTAAAGGTGGTCAAGGTCCTCAGGGGGTGATAGGTTCCCAAGGTGGACAAGGTGCCTCTACGAGAGGTCCTGAAGGTTCATTGGGGGATTCTTTCCAAGGTTCTACAGGTCCTACAGGTGATTCATCACCAGGGGATGTGGGTGGACAAGGTTCACAGGGAGCTCAGGGACCTGGTGGTGATAAGGGTGTTAAGGGACCTGGTGGTTTGCAAGGGGACAAAGGTCCTACAGCACCAAAAGGTCCAAAAGGATTGAAAGGTCCTACGGCACCAAAGGGTCCTAAAGGTTATAAAGGTACAAAAGGTTTGAAGGGTACTAAGGGTGCTCAGGGTAACTCACCGAGAGGTGCTCTTGGACCACAAGGTGTTTCTCCTATCGGACCACAGGGTATTCAAGGTACGTCACCGAGAGGTAATCAAGGTGTTATCGGAATTCAGTCAAGTCGTGGTGCACAAGGTGATGCAAATCCAGGACCAACAGGACCTACGGGTTCTACAAATCAGGGACCTCAAGGTTCTACAGGTCCAACCAACCAAGGTCCACAAGGTCCTGGTGGTTCTCAGGGTCCTGCGGGTAATTCAGGTCCGAAAGGTCTCAAAGGTTATAAAGGTACTAAGGGTACCAAAGGTCATAAAGGATATAAAGGTAATATCGGTGCTTCACCTGTAGGTCCAAGAGGTCCACAAGGTGCGTCGCCTCAAGGACCTCAGGGTGGTCAGGGACCGCAAGGAGCAGCCAACCCAGGTCCTGTAGGACCAGGTGGTTCTGCATTTACAGGTAGTGGTGGTGACCAGGGTCCTGTGGGTCCTCAGGGTAATGACGGACCAAAAGGTCCTAAAGGTATTAAGGGTAATCTTGGTTCCAAAGGTCTTAAAGGTACCAAAGGTAATATTGGTAACTCACCAATAGGTCCACAAGGTTCTCAAGGGGCGTCACCGAGAGGTGGTACTGGTGCGATAGGTACACAAGGAGCTGCGAATCCTGGACCACAAGGTCCGACAGGTCCATCTTTCACTGGTGATGGTGGTGACCAAGGACCAACAGGACCAACAGGAAACGACGGACCTAAAGGTCTTAAAGGGTACAAAGGTGCTACGGGAGCCAAAGGATATAAGGGAGATAAAGGTTATCGTGGTGCATCACCTCAAGGTCCTATTGGACCACAAGGTGCATCTCCTCAGGGTGGACAAGGTGCTAGAGGTAATCAAGGCGCTGCCAATCCAGGTCCTAAAGGTCCTGTAGGTTCAACTAACCAAGGTTCAACAGGACCTCAAGGTTCGGGAGGGCCAACGGGTTATGACGGACCTAAGGGTGTTAAAGGTTATAAGGGAACCAAAGGATTAAAAGGTCGTAAAGGATTCAAAGGTTATATTGGAGGTTCACCTCAAGGACCACGAGGTGGTACAGGTTCCTCACCACAAGGGGGTCAAGGTAATCAGGGTCCTCAGGGTGATGCAAATCCAGGGCCACAAGGCCCAACGGGACCGTCTTTCCAAGGTTCTGCAGGTCTTCAAGGACCGACAGGTCCAACGGCAGGTGATGGACCTAAGGGACCAAAAGGTATCAAAGGGCCTAAGGGATTGAAAGGTCGTAAGGGTATCAAAGGTAATATAGGTAATTCGCCAAGGGGACCTCAAGGGTCTCAAGGAGCATCTCCACGAGGACCACAAGGTAATAGAGGTGGTACAGGTGCGGCTAATCCAGGACCACAAGGACCTGTAGGTTCTTCATTCCAAGGAGCACAAGGTACTCAGGGTCCGACAGGTCCTACTGGTAATGATGGGCCAAAAGGTTATAAGGGTTATAAAGGTGCTTTGGGTGCCAAAGGTTATAAAGGTCATAAAGGTTATAGAGGTGGTTCACCACAAGGTCCTATTGGTAACCAAGGGGGTTCTCCTCAAGGACCGAGAGGTGCGGGTGGACCACAAGGTGCAGCAGACCCAGGTCCAAAAGGTCCTGTAGGTGATACAAATCAAGGCTCAACGGGACCACAAGGTTCAGGAGGACCTACAGGTTACGATGGGCCGCAGGGACCAACAGGTTACAAAGGTATCAAAGGTCACAAGGGATATAAAGGACCTAAAGGTTATGTTGGTTCATCACCAAGGGGTCCTCAGGGTTCACAGGGAGCATCTCCAAGAGGTCCTGTCGGTGATAATAATCCTGGTCCTACAGGTCCAGGTGGTTCCGCATTTCAAGGTTCAACGGGTCCTACAGGTAATGATGGTACAAAAGGTCATAAGGGTTATGTAAGTGCTAAGGGTCACAAAGGATATATTGGTACCTCGCCAAGAGGTCCTCAAGGGTCTCAAGGAGCGTCTCCAAGGGGACCACAGGGTGCAGCCAACCAAGGTGGTGCAGGCCCAACGGGTTCTGCCTTCCAAGGTGATAAAGGTCCTACAGGTAATGCTGGTGATAAAGGTTACAAAGGTACTAAGGGTGCTAAAGGACACAAAGGTTACATCGGTACTTCACCATTAGGTCCACGTGGTTCTGCGGGTGACTCACCAAGAGGTGGTACAGGAGCCAACAATCCAGGTCCTCCAGGACCAGGTGGTTCAGCATTTACAGGTGATAAAGGACCGACAGGAAATGATGGTCCTCCAGGAGCTAAAGGCTATAAGGGTGCTAAGGGTCACAAAGGTTATATTGGTGCGAAGGGTTCACAAGGTTCTTCACCTAAAGGACCTAAAGGTCCAACAGGTTCGTCACTTGAAGGACCGAAAGGTATTAAGGGTCATAAGGGTTATATAGGTTCTCCTGGTACCGATGCTAAGGGACGTAAAGGTGGGACTGGTACTCAAGGGGCTAAAGGTCTTAAAGGCTATAAGGGTGATGTAAACACTCAAGCGGGTTCAACAGGTTCAACAGGTCTATATCCTGGACCTAAGGGACCTAAAGGTTATGCCGGTAAGATTGGACCATCGGGTACAGGTCCTAAGGGTCCGAGAGGTAACCAAGGGGGTGCGGGTTCAAAAGGTTTGAAAGGTTATAAGGGTACTAAGGGACCTAAAGGGTTCAAAGGTCCTGGTGCTAGTTGTTACTCGGTTACAATGTTCGGTCCGGCTGGTGACCCAAATGAAGCTTGTGAACCCAACGAATGGAATGGTTATTCTGATTGTTCAACGCCAGTGTCTAATTGTAGGGTTTATCAGGTGAGTACCTGTACTTCTTGTACATCTTTAACGGGTTTCTTCTTAAGTGACGGTGTAGATGTATTTGAAGTAGGACCGGGAGGTGACCCTTGTGAATTAGAGTTTGCTCAAGGTTGTGGTCGTTCGGATGTCAGATTAAAGAATGACATTGAGACTCTAACAAATATTACAGAGAGAATCCTTGAGATTGATGTGAAAGAATACGATTGGAATGAGAACTTACCTAATTACCAAGACTTAAAAGATAAAGATAAGTTACACTCTATCGGTATTATCGCTCAGGAATTGTTGCCAATCTTCCCTGAGTTGGTGTATAGAAGAAGTGATGGGTACTACAGTATCTACTATTATAAGTTGAATGCCATACTAATTGAAGCTGTTAAAGAACAGCAAAGAGAGATTGAGTCTATTGACCAAGACATTAAACTATTATCGCAAAAATTGAGTTAATGGCACAGAATGTAATCATATATCCATCGGGGAGTACTAAGAATCCATACCCACACATTGAGTTTTCAGGTGCGAATGGGTACTACTATTGGGAAATTAATGAGGATGGGGTGTTATACTCTTACCAACCTAACATCCCAACGAGTGGTCTAACTATGTATTTTGATGCTGCGGCATATGACTCATATTCAGGTGGTACGTTATGGTGGGATTTGACGGGTGGTCGTTATTTAATTGGTGAAGGTGATGGTGTTCAATACGACGGTGTAATGACTGGTGCCACAAAATATAGAAATGTCAATCAGTTGATACATACAACAGCACCTGCAATAAATAACAACGGAGTTTATGAATGGTGGTTCTCGGATATTGCGAATCAGTTGGAAGATATTAACAATAACAATGATTATTATGATGAAATAGTTGCGGGTAATTACGATACAATATTTGTAAAAATATATAAATCTACTCAACCTGAAAGTTACTATCAGGTGTATAGTGGAAGTAATGCGTCTATTGTTTCGGGGGGTGACCTTAGATTAGATATGGTTCGTATAGATGGTGACAATAGTTGGGATGGGTCTGACATTTATAATACACAACGAGCAGGATATCCAGGTTTGAATAACAAGAGTTTGGACGGTGTGGTTACTGTTGAATTTATCCCATCAAGGAATGGTAGTGGACTTAGTGCTTCTACAACTAATGCCAGTTTGGTTAATGCTCCTTACCACAATCCTGTTAATGGTGGTGTGTTCAGGTTTGATGCTACCAATGAATATGCAAGAGCCTTAGACCCAAACATTCGTGGGGGAAGTATTTCTCGTACTATGATTGGATTTTTCAGTGCAGGTACATCTGAGAGTGGATGTATTTTTGGTATTGGTGACCAACCTGAAAATAACGGTGGTTCATATCAATCATGGGAACTTTGGAATTATAATCAATCGTCAGGTGCTGGATTAAGAATACATGCTAGTGGATATAATTTTGGTACGAGTCCTGAATTTAGACTTAGTGATAACTTAAACAAATGGTTGATGGCGGTTCTTAGTTATAATACCGATACTGATGTTGCAACATTAAAAATATATGATGCAGGTACTATATACTCAGGTACGAGTAGTAATGGTTCTATTGATACTATTACAAATAACTTCTCAGTTAATAAATCCGCGTATGGTACTGAAGGTGGTGGTATGACAGGAAACTTTGCACTTGCATTGTATTACGAAAGAGAATTGAGTAATACTGAATTAGATAAAATTTACGATGTTTTCGGACCCCGTTTTAACCTATAAACTATTTATATTAAGACTTGAAATATGTTGAAGTATATTTACTTAATTATTAAAACAGATGAGGTGAACAAGATTGATTTCAATCAGGTTCGTGAAACTTCTGTAGATACATTAAGATATAGTTTAGATGGTACAAAAACATTTATAAAGTGGGATTATGAAACGCCAACATTTATTAATGATTTTGAATGGACTGAAGGTCCTTTGAATCATAACGAGATGATAAATATATTATCCACCAATGAGTGGACAGACCCTAACGGACCTATTTAATGAAGGCAAGAATATTTCAAATATCTGATTCCGCAAATCCCCTAAAGATTTATGTAATCTCTAAGTTCAATGAAGGGTTGGATGTGAATTCCAATGCGGTTATTGATGCAAAAGGGGAATGGGTAGGTCCAATCACCAACCTTAAGGGTCTTAAGGGTGAGAAAGGTGATTTGGGTAACAAAGGTATTAAAGGAACTCAAGGTACCACTGGTGGTGGTGGTGACAAAGGTCTTAAAGGTAATAAGGGTCTTAAGTACGGTAAGGGTCACAAAGGTTTAATTGGTGATAAGGGTATCAAAGGTCGTAAAGGTCTTGTTGCCGATAAAGGTCCAACAGGTACAACAGGTACAGGAACAAAAGGTACTCAGGGTCCTGTCGGTGATTCAGTTCAAGGTTCAACAGGACCTACGGGTTCTGCATTTATAGGTCCAACAGGTGGTGGTGGAGACCAAGGTCCGCAAGGTGGTCAGGGTTCTACGGGTCCGACGGGTGCTGCTGGTGATAAAGGACCTAAAGGTGTTAAGGGAACCAAAGGTGGTAAAGGTATTAAAGGACCAACAGCTGGTAAGGGTTTGAAAGGTGATACAGGTTCAACAGGTGTTGGTGGTGATAAGGGATATAAAGGTGCTGCTGGTACAGGTCCTAAGGGTCAGAAAGGTCCTCAGGGTAATTCGCCAATTGGTGCTAAAGGTCCACAGGGAAGTTCCCCTCGTGGTAACTTTGGTGGTCAAGGAAATCAAGGGGGACAAGGTGGTGTTGGTGACAACAACCCAGGTCCAAAAGGTCCTATTGGGGATACAAATCAGGGACCTATTGGCGACCAAGGTCCTACATTCCAAGGGTCTACAGGTCTCCAAGGTTCAGGTGGGCCTGGTGGTGAGAAAGGACCTCAGGGTAATGATGGTCCAAAAGGTCCTAAAGGATATAAAGGTGGTGTTGGTGCCAAAGGTATTAAAGGTACTAAGGGTTCTACTGGGCCTAAGGGTCTTAAAGGTATAAAAGGTAATATTGGTACATCACCAATCGGTCCACGTGGTCCACAAGGTTCTTCACCATTAGGACCAAGAGGAGGTCAAGGTACACAAGGAGCAGCCAACCCAGGACCTCAAGGTCCAACGGGTTCTTCATTCCAAGGTTCAGGTGGTGACCAAGGACCAACGGGACCAACAGGTAACGATGGACCTAAGGGTATTAAAGGTACCAAAGGTACGAAAGGTCTCAAAGGACGTAAGGGTGTAAAAGGTTACATCGGTGGTTCACCACAAGGTCCTATCGGTCCTCAAGGAGCGTCTCCACAAGGAGGTCAGGGTAATCAAGGACCTCAAGGTGATGCGAATCCAGGTCCGACAGGGCCAACAGGTTCTTCATTTACAGGAGACGGTGGTGACCAAGGACCAACGGGACCAACAGGTAACGATGGACCTAAGGGTCCAAAAGGTTACAAAGGAACCAAAGGATTAAAAGGACGTAAGGGTGTGAAGGGTTACATTGGTGCATCACCTCAAGGACCTATTGGTCCTCAAGGGGCGTCTCCACGTGGTCCACAAGGTGCAAGAGGTGGTACAGGAGCAGCCAACCCAGGTCCTCAGGGTCCGACAGGTCCATCATTTACAGGTAGTGGTGGTGACCAAGGTCCGGTAGGTCCTACTGGTAATGATGGTCCACAGGGACCTAAGGGTATCAAAGGTGGTGCCGGAGCCAAAGGTTATAAAGGTCACAAAGGTTACAGAGGGACATCACCTCAAGGACCTCGTGGTGCAACAGGTGCGTCTCCTCAAGGTGCACAGGGTGCGAGAGGTAATACAGGTGCTGATAATCCTGGTCCAACAGGTCCTGGTGGGTCAGCTAATCCTGGTGCTCAGGGACCTGGTGGTGATAAAGGTCCAATAGGTAATGATGGGGCTAAGGGTTACAAAGGTATTAAAGGGGTCAAAGGTCATAAGGGTTACAAAGGTACTAAAGGTTATGTTGGTAGTTCACCACAAGGACCTATCGGTCCTCAGGGTGCATCACCACAGGGTCCGCAAGGTGGCCAAGGTCCTCAAGGGGCTAATAATCCAGGTCCGAAGGGTCCTACAGGGCCGGCGTATCAAGGTCCAATAGGTCCTGGTGGTTCAGGTGGTCCAACAGGATATGACGGACCAAAAGGACCTAAGGGTATTAAAGGGTCAACTGGTCCTCAGGGTGATAAAGGTTTCAAAGGTAATATAGGTAATTCACCGAGAGGTCCATTCGGACCAACAGGTGCATCTCCAAGAGGTCCTCAAGGGGCGAGAGGTGGTACAGGTGCAGGTAATCCAGGACCTCAAGGACCGACAGGTTCATCATTCACAGGTAGTGGTGGTGTTCAAGGTTCAACAGGACCTACAGGTTATAACGGACCACAGGGTCCTAAAGGTATCAAAGGTGGTACTGGTGCCAAAGGATATAAAGGGCACAAGGGATATAGAGGTACTTCACCTAAAGGACCGAGAGGTGCTCAAGGAGTGTCTCCACGTGGTAATACAGGTGCTCGTGGTGTTACAGGTGCTAACAACCCAGGTCCTCAGGGTCCTGGAGGTTCGGCGTTCCAAGGAGATAAGGGTTACACTGCTCCTGATGGTGCTAAAGGTTACAAAGGTACTAAGGGTGCTAAAGGACACAAAGGTTACATCGGTACTTCACCATTAGGTCCACGTGGTTCAGCAGGTGCATCACCGAGAGGACCACAAGGGGCTGCGAATCCAGGACCAACAGGTCCAGGTGGTTCTGCCTTCCAAGGTGATAAAGGACCGACAGGTAATGCTGGTGATAAAGGTTACAAAGGTACTAAGGGTGCTAAAGGACACAAAGGTTACATTGGTACATCACCGAGAGGACCTCAAGGTAATCAAGGTGCATCTCCGAGAGGTAATCAAGGTTCAGCCAATCCAGGTCCAAAGGGACCTAAAGGGTATAGTAATCCTGGTTCAACAGGACCGACAGGTTATGATGGTCCTCCAGGACCTAAAGGTATCAAAGGGTCTAAGGGACACAAGGGATATATAGGTGCTTCTCCTCAAGGTCCGAGAGGTGGTACAGGTGATTCTCCACGAGGTGGTGGAGGTGATACAGGACCAGGTGGGGACAACAACCCAGGACCAAAAGGTTACAGAGGTATTAAAGCATTTGGTCCAATCGGACCACAAGGTGGTAGAGGTACAACAGGTCCACAGGGTCCACCTGCAGGTTCACCAGGTGAAGATGGTGAAACAGGTTCAACAGGTTTCCAAGGACCTGCAAGTAATGCTAAGGGTCATAAAGGTCTTAAAGGACCTAAAGGTTACATTGGTAACGCCCCTAAGGGTCCGAGAGGTCCTGGTGGTTCAACGGGTTCATCGGCGGTTGGTTCACCAGGTCCACAGGGTTCTGCGGGTGCTCAAGGTAACCAAGGTGGTAGAGGACCTCAAGGACCTAAGGGTTATATAGGTAATCAAGGTCCATCATCGGATGAGAGATTAAAGACAAACATCAAAGGATTGAAAGGTAACCTTTCTAAGTTGTTGTTATTGAAAGGTCTTTACTTTGATTGGAACGATGATGAGTTTACTACAAATTACCTAAATGGTATTAAGGGTACCTCTATTGGTTTCGTGGCACAGGAAGTTGAAGAAGTATTGCCTGATGTGGTTGAAAGAGACCCTCAAGGTGTGATGGGTGTGGAGTATGATATTATGTCAGTAATTGCTTTAGGTGCACTCCAAGAACAGCACACGAGAATACTTATGTTAAAGGATAGAATAAACAATTTGAAAGAGTTGGTTGACTAATGGCAAAGAACATTAAAATAACACCGAAGAGTGGTATCATTGAATTCTCAGGTGCTACGAGTTCATCAATTGATTTGGGACACAATGAGAGTTCTGATGAGTTGAAGTTTTCGGGGTCATCGTTAAACCCTGTTAGGTTGGCGGTTAAGGGTGGTTATACATTCAACTCTGACTCTAAGGTATTGGTTGAAAATAGTGGTGAGGTTCTATCCAAAGGTCAAAAGAGAATTGATAAAGGTGGTGTATGGCAAGGACCGAGAGCTCAGGATAAGGGTGTCAAAGGTCTCAAAGGTACTAAAGGACCAAACGCTGTTACTGCTGAAACGGGTGATAAGGGTTACCGTGGTACTCAGGGTACTATTGGTGCCAATCAAGCCGTAGGTACAAGAGGTAATCAAGGACCACAGGGTGGTATTGGTTCTCAAGGACAAAAAGGTATTAAAGGACCTGCGGGTGGTGTAGGTTCAACAGCCGACGCATCTCCAGCAGGTGATAAAGGACCAACAGCACCAAAGGGACCTAAAGGTTATAAGGGTACTAAGGGTGCTGAAGGAGTTGCAGGTGACAAAGGTCAGAAAGGTAATATCGGTAATAAGGGTATTAAAGGTATTGTCGGTACATCTCCGAAAGGTATTATTGGTCCACAAGGTTCTTCCCCACAAGGAGCGAAAGGACCTCAGGGTGATTCTCCTAAGGGTATTAAAGGTGTTAAAGGTACTAAGGGTGGCCGTGGTGGCTCTGGTACTGGTGGTGATAACAACCCAGGTGCTCAAGGACCTGTCGGTGATTCAGTACAAGGTTCAACAGGGCCAACAGGTATTTCTGTTCAGGGACCTACGGGTTCACAGGGTCCAACAGGGCCAGGTGGTGATAAGGGACCTATTGCTCCTGATGGTGCAAAAGGTTTCAAGGGTATCAAAGGAACTACAGGTGATAAAGGTATAAAAGGTATCAAAGGGGTTAAAGGTGACAAGGGTTACAAAGGACCTAAAGGTATTAAAGGACACAAAGGTCTTATTGGTTTATCACCTCAAGGACCAAGAGGTACCACAGGTGCATCACCTATCGGACCGCAAGGACCACAAGGAGCCTCACCAATCGGACCACAGGGTGGTCAGGGTGGACAAGGTAATGCAACACCAGGTCCTGAAGGTGATTTAGGTTCAGCATTCATAGGTAGTGGAGGTGCACAAGGACCAACAGGACCAACAGGAAACGACGGACCAAAAGGACCGAAAGGTTATAAAGGGTCTGAAGGATTGAAAGGTCGTAAAGGTATTAAAGGTAATATCGGTAATTCACCTATTGGTCCACAAGGACCTCAAGGAGCGTCCCCTCAAGGTGTACAGGGAGCAAGAGGTAATACAGGAGCCGCCAACCCAGGTCCAACAGGACCAGGTGGGTCAGCCAATCCTGGTGCTCAAGGACCTGGTGGTGACAAAGGACCGACAGGTAATGATGGTGCAAAAGGTTACAAAGGTACTAAGGGAGCCAAAGGACACAAAGGTTATAAGGGTAATAAAGGTTTAAGAGGGAATTCTCCTGTGGGTCCACGTGGTGGTACAGGGGCATCACCTCAAGGTGCTCAAGGTAACAGAGGTGGTACAGGTGCTGCTAATCCAGGTCCAAAGGGACCTATTGGTGATACAAATCAGGGTTCCACAGGTCCTCAGGGTTCTGGTGGTCCAACGGGTTATGATGGACCAAAAGGACCTAAGGGTATTAAAGGTCCTAAAGGGTTGAAAGGACGTAAAGGGGTTAAAGGTTACATCGGAACATCTCCACAAGGACCTATTGGTCCAACAGGTGCATCACCAAGAGGACCACAAGGTGCGAGAGGTGGTCAAGGAGCCGCTAATCCAGGTCCAACGGGACCTACAGGTTCTTCATTTACAGGTAGTGGAGGTGACCAAGGACCAGTCGGACCACAAGGTAATGATGGGCCAAAGGGACCTAAGGGTTACAAAGGAACTTTAGGTGCTAAAGGTCTTAAAGGTACAAAAGGTAACATCGGTAATTCGCCAATAGGTCCACAGGGACCACAAGGAGCATCACCACGTGGTAACACAGGTGCTCGTGGTGTAACGGGAGCCAACAATCCAGGTCCTCAAGGACCGGGAGGGTCTTCATTTACAGGTAGTGGTGGTGACCAAGGACCTACAGGTCCAGGTGCTGGTGACGGTGCAAAAGGTTATAAAGGTATCAAGGGTTCTCTTGGTGCTAAAGGTTATAAAGGTCATAAAGGATATAGAGGAGCATCTCCTCAGGGTCCTATTGGTCCACAAGGTTCATCACCTAAAGGTTATAGAGGTCCACAAGGTGTTCAAGGAGCTACTAATCCAGGTCCTAAAGGTCCTGTGGGTTCAACGAATCAAGGTTCAACGGGTCCACAAGGTTCAGGTGGACCGACAGGATATGACGGTCCAAAAGGACCTAAGGGTATCAAAGGACCTAAAGGGTTGAAAGGTCATAAAGGTTATAAGGGTGCCAGAGGTAACTCACCACAAGGTCCTATTGGTCCAACAGGTGCATCACCAAGAGGACCGCAAGGTGCGAGAGGTGGTCAGGGTGCTGCTAATCCAGGACCAACAGGTCCTCAGGGTTCAGCATTCCAAGGTTCAACAGGTCCTCAAGGGCCGACTGGGCCAACTGCGGGTGATGGAGCAAAAGGTTATAAAGGTCTCAAGGGTCTTAAGGGACACAAAGGTTATACAGGTTCTTCACCGAGAGGACCTCAAGGTAATCAAGGTGCATCTCCAAGAGGTAATACAGGTTCGGCCAATCCGGGTCCAAAGGGACCTAAAGGGTATAGTAATCCTGGTTCAACAGGTCCTACTGGTAATGACGGTGCAAAAGGTTATAAAGGTACTAAGGGGTCTAAAGGACATAAAGGTTACATCGGTAATTCTCCAAGAGGACCACAAGGTAATCAAGGGGCATCACCAAGAGGACCACAAGGAGCATCCAACCAAGGAGGTGCGGGTCCTACAGGGTCTGCGTTCCAAGGTGATAAAGGTCCTACAGGTAATGATGGTACAAAAGGTCATAAGGGTTATGTAAGTGCTAAAGGTCACAAAGGTTATAGAGGTGGTTCACCACAAGGACCTATCGGTTCACAAGGGGCGTCTCCGAGAGGTGGTACTGGTGATGCCAATCCAGGTCCTCCAGGACCAGGTGGTTCGGCATTCCAAGGAGATAAAGGTCCACAAGGTCCAAAAGGTCCGACAGCACCTGATGGTGTACGTGGACCAACAGGTACGAATGGTTCACCAGGGCCTGAAGGTGAATTAGGTGAATCAGGTTCAACGGGTCCTGCTGGTCCTCCAGGTACTGACGGTGTGCAAGGGGACAAAGGTCCTAAAGGTGCGCAGGGTTCTGCTGGTACAGGTGGTTCACAAGGTGCCAAAGGTCCACGTGGTCCACAGGGTGCCGCAAATCCTGGTGTTACAGGGGATAAAGGTCCTAAGGGTCCTAAAGGTTATACTGCAACTGCGGCACCAGGTCCAAAAGGTCCTAAAGGGTATATTGGTAATACTGGTGGTAAAGGTCCAATAGGTGGTAGAGGTCCGATTGGTTCAACAGGTTCATCAGGTTCCTCAGATAGAAGATTGAAGAAAAACTTCCGTGAAATCAAAGACGCATTGGATAAAGTATTGAAGATGCGTGGTGTTCAGTTTACATGGGTTGAAGAGAATACTATTGATGGTTCATATGTACCTACAGGTCAACAAGACATTGGTGTAATTGCACAGGAAATTAAGGAACAATTCCCTGAATTGGTAAGAGAAGAGGATAGTGGTATCTTAACTGTACAATACGCATTGATGGTTTCAATTTTGACTGAGGCTATTCAACAACAAAACTCAATTTTGGATAAGAAAGAGATTGAATTAGAACGTTTAGAAGTACTTGCTAAATCTAAAGGATTGTCATAAAAATCTATTTTGTTTTTGGGTAATATGATTAACTTTTCTTAAAAAGAACGAGTTATGTTTTACAATTACAAACCTTCCAAAGAAAGATATATTGTTTATAGAACCAACGACGGTGGTATTGGTGATAGATTGATTGGTGCGATGAATGCCTTCCTAATGGCGTTCGTTAATGATTATCACTTTAGAATTCAAGACAATACCAAAACACCAATGGTTGAAGTGTTCACAAGCAATCATAACTGGTGGAAAAGAGATTGGTTTGAAACTCCTATGAAACGAGGTAGGTTAAATCTACTTGCTTCTTATGATGACTTAATACAGTATATCACAGAGGGTACCATTGAAGATTACTATCCAAATGCGGAGTGTTTGTATTTTTACTCCAACCAAAACTTAGTACCATACTTTTTCAAAAACCCTGAATATAAATTGAAACTTGATAAGATTGGTATTACTGAAGAGAATGTATACTCTGAAATGTTCAATTACCTTTTCACCTTAGAGGACGAATACAAAAAGAATTACAACTACCTTAAGAGTAAGTTGTTCTTAGATGTTAAGTATGTAATTGGTGTACACCTTAGAACCAATTGGAATTGGGGTGATGTACCACAACTAAGTAGAAACACCGTTCAAAAGTTTATCACCGCAATCAATCAGAATTACTTACCCAATGCAAGAGTATTGGTATCGTCAGATTCACAGATGGGTTATGACATGTTGAAAGAAGGTATCAAAGGTATGGATGTTGTAAGAATTTCAGGTGATGCGGTTCATATTTCAAAAGATGACAATGCTAAAATGAATGACTTATTAAAGACTGTATTTGAAATCTATCTTTTGTCTGAATCTGATTTGTTGATTGGTTCTTATTGGTCAAACTTCACACGATTGTCAGTAATGAAAAGTCCAAAGAAGTCAGTGATGGTAGAAATGGAGGTAGAACCGTATGATACGGCAAATGAATCCACAAAGTATTGGGTGGAACAAATGAATAATTCATTAGGTGATGTGTATACAGACATTAAAAGGGCTTTCAGATTCCCACTAACAATAAAGGGTCACACTAAGTGCGACCCCGAAGTATTGTTTACTATTAAGTAATTAAATCAAAAAGATAATTTGAATTGTATTGAGGGTTAATCTTTTCCTCTAACATAATTCTATTCATTGGGTAGTAATTCCAATCGTGTGATTTTGATAATTCCTCATCATAGAGATTTAACTCAGAAGAGATAAGTCCTTCCACATAACTTGCATCTTCATTGTAGTAATGAGAATCTAATCTTCTCATCAACTCCAAAGATTGTTCAGGTGTCCCAAAGAATTCCAATTTCCATCCTCTAAATGTTTTTAAGTAATGGTCCACCCAGTGGTTACGGTCTCTAAAATACTGTGCACCAAACTCTTTCAATCTATTAAAGGTACACATCTGAGTTCCTGAGATTTCGTAGTTATTATTCTCAAGGTCAAAATTCCATACGAAGTGTCTCATACGCAGAGTTAAGAACTCGTATTCAATATAATCATAATGGAATATATTAGATTCAATAAGACGTGAATCTATCACCTCGTCAGTATTTGAAATGAATATATAATCCGTATCTTTTACATTAAGATATTCCAATAATGGTGTGATACTATTTCTATGGTGTGTTTGACGATGGTAATACGGGTCATCATCCAATATTTCTTCAGGTTCATCAACCACAGTATAAATAATCTTATCGTCATAGTCTTTGAATCTCCACAACTCATTCTTAAGTGTAGGTTCTTGAGGTTCACCATCGTAGGTGTATGAGGTTTCAAGGATAATGAAGTAATCCATCTCATCATTTAACTCCTTTAATCTCATCTCTAAGACATCCAATTCACCATTGTATATGATACAGTCATATCTTTTGGGATAGTTCTCCACATCAAAGAACATAAGTTGTTCAGGGTTGGGTGGAAGATAGTCACCCTCTACTTTGATTAACCTTTCTGTGGTACCTTTAGGTGTTTCAGGTGGTAAACCTTCTTTGATAAGGTGAGCGATATTCCTCTTAGAAAAGAAGAAGTTAGTTGCGGTTTCACTGTGAGCAAAAGAGAACATCTTATCTTGAATAAACTTAGGACTACCAAACCATGATAGGTGCCAACCACAGTAAGTACGAACAAACTCATCACTATCATCATCCCAACGAATATTCCTTAGGTGTTGGATGATATCGTTATCCTCGTCCAACTGTTTCTTTGTAATGATACTGGTACCACCCCAAATGTAATTCTTCTCCCAATTGGTATTCCATATAAACCATCTCTGTTCACAGATGACTGGTTTAATATCCACCAATGGTTCAATCTTATGCATCAAATCTAAATCAGGAAGCTCATCAACATCAGAAACGAAGATGATGTCTTCAGGTGAAAGATTAAGTTTGTTAATACCTCTACTGATTGCTCTACGTTGGTGGTGTTCCCTTACCCAGTTCATATTCTGAATCTCAGGGATTGCTACCAGCTCATTGATTTGTTCTTGTGTGAGGTTCTCAGGGAAGTCAGTGACGATGATGTGAGTAATCTTATCCAAATACTTTTGGTACCTCTTCTTATGGATGGTGAAGTATAATGGTTTCTCTGCACCAGTATGTGTTTTATTAGACTCTACTAATATGAAGTGGTCCACTTTGTCGTATAGTGTTTCTAATCTATACTCTAACACATCAAATTCATTGTAAAAGATAAACGAATCTACTAATTTTCTACTCATTTGATTAACATTTTATTATTGATAACAACAGCGTCTATGTCTGAATTATTAAAAAGTTCTATAGCTTCTTCAGGAGTTTCCACAATCGGTTGTCCATTCACATTAAGTGAGGTGTTCAATACGATTGGGACACCTGTGTGTGTACCTAACTTCTCAATCAGACTATAGAGTTTGTCATTTATTTCTTTGGTTAGTGTTTGTACTCTCGCTGTACCATCAACATGGGTTACTGCGGGTATTTCCCACGGCTTCTTAACAGTGCAAGTATATAACATATAAGGTGAATCTACGTCTATGTCAAACCATTCACTCACTCTTTCTTTTAATACGATAGGTGCAAACGGTCTAAACCATTCTCTATGTTTCACTCTTGCGTTTAATATCTCTTTCATCTTTGGGTCCGTTGGATTGGCTAAGAACGAACGGTGACCTAATGCACGTGGACCGAACTCACTCTTCCCTTGAAACCAAGCGACTATCTTAGAATCTGCTAACATCTGAGCGATGACATCTTCATCGTAATCAATACCCACCTCAATGTCTTCATAGTCATTACCTGTAAAACATACATCACTAATCTCAAACCTCTGACGTGGAGTGTCGTCCAAATTGTATGAACAGTAAAGTGCAGCACCGACAGACAATCCATCATCACCGGTTGCTGGATATAAGTGAAGGTTATCAAACCTCATAGTATTCAATAACTTATAGTTGGAGGTACAGTTCAACATAGTCCCACCAACAATACATAAGTTACCTTCGTTCATCCCATCAGTCAATGTGTAGAGTTGGTCAACATATTTTTGTATGGTCTTCTCCAACACAAACTGAATAGATGCAGAATGATTGAACCTCTCTTCCAAAGTCATCTCCTCGTGTTTGTCTAATATTCTGGTTGGGTAAAGGAAACTATCCATCCTTTGAATAGCTTCATTACGTTCCTCTTCAATCCAACCTCTAAGTTCTCTCCAAGGTCTTTCGGTAATGTAAGATGAAGCCCAACAATTAAAGGTTACATTATCAGTATGATTGGTCATCATATGTTGTGGTTCAGAAAGTAATTCCCAATTGTTCTTAATCTTTTCTGATACCTTTCCATATGGTGCTGCGCCCATAGTGGTACCTGCTTTGAATACACCAGGTCCGAAGTCTAACATCTCAGTCATTACGGTATATAGATTTCCAATAGTTGTGTTGGGTGAACCTATATAAGTAATCTGATTACCATCACCTAAAAAATATGCTGAAGACCTTTCCCCACTGATACCTGAGGCATCCAAAGAAAGGATTGCTGACCTCTCTAAGTTGTTAGTGTAATACACAGACGATGCGTGGGCGGTATGGTGGTTAACAATATTACCACCTTTAAGAACTTTACCACCCAAAAGAACATTACAACTGATGAAGTTACGTTCGTTGTAGTCCACCAAAGGAACATAGAAATGATTGTGTTCGAATATCTCATAACCATATTCAGGGTGTAAGTTATTACCGGCATTAACGATACTTCTGAAGGTTGGGTGTAAAGTCCCAAAAGGATATTCGTAAAGGTCTTCCTCTCTGAAGAACAATCTCACAAATGTATCGGTGTAATCTATATTGCCAATGGCAACGTAATCAATATCATCAATGGTTAACCCATGAGGTTTCAATACATAGTCAATTACTTCCCAACTAAGGTATTTATCTTTCTTTATACGTGATATTCTCTCTGTGGAAACAGAAGATATTAACTGACCGTCAATCACCAAACATGCGGATGAATCGTGACCACTTGTAAGACCGAGTATTTTCATTAAAAATCTACTTTATTTTTAAGTAATGATAAGTTATACTTTATGAAAATTAAACAACTTATTTATGTATTATTCAGACCCATTTATTGACGACCACAAAAGTGAAGAGGTTCACTATTACACTTACTATTCATTTGATGAAGTATTCAACGACGAAGATATTGAATACATAAAACAATGGGGTGTACACTTCCCTTCTTCGGATGGTGAAGTAGGTGGTGAAGACACACTCGGTATCAATGAAGATATTCGTATTAGTAAGGTAAGTTGGATTCAGCTTGAAGAAGGTACTCAATGGATTTTTGATAGACTGGCTCAGTGTGCTATTACTGCGAACAAAGAGATGGGTTGGGACTTTGACCTTTCAGGATTCGGTGATGAGATTCAATACACAGAATACTTTGGTGAGAACAATGGTCATTACTCTTGGCACGGTGACATCGGTCCAAATGTACCACATAGAAAGTTGTCTATCGTCGTTCAACTTACAGACCCTGAAGAGTATGAAGGTGGTGAGTTAGAATTAAGTGCTGGTAGTTTCTTAGTTGATGCACCTAACAAAAAAGGTTCAGTCATCATATTCCCATCATTTGTTCTACACAGAGTACTACCACTTACCTCAGGCGAGAGAAGGTCATTGGTAAGTTGGATTTCAGGTCCAAGATTCAAGTAACATGTTGGTAAGGTATACAGGAGGAAGTTACACTGACTTATTCAAAGAACACGATAGATTTATTCTCTTAGTTTTTGTTGATTTACAGTTGGTGTTTAATCCTGGATGGAACTTATCGTTATCCCCATCCTTTAGTACCACACCAGAACAATCTAATCATCATGTAGAGATAATGAAAAACTTTCCTGACGTTGTGTACGTTGAAACCATTCACAGTGAGGCTTATGATATGATTAATAACTTTGGTTTTGATTATGATAATGAAATAATTGACTTACACAACGGTCATTACAAACCAATGATTATAGGTGTAAAGAAAGGGAGAGTAGTTAGTCACTCCATCGGAAGATGTTATTGTGCTGAAACATATGTGGATATCATCCACAGTCTATATCCTGAGTTATTTGAACCAACCAGTGTAAGTGAGTCTTAACTGTTCCACACCTGGGTTTACGTGAGATACGTAATGCCACTTCCCAACACCTTTAGGTAAATCAAACAACGTTAAAGTATTGAACTGAGGTACTTCTACTCTTTCAACATCCATAGTATCGTGATTCATAAAGTGTAGATTACCACCATACTGTGGTAACCAATCTTTGGTAAGTTGGTATACAAATCCTGTTGTACCATTTGGTGAGTCTACGTGGGGTGAAAGGAAATCACCTGGTAGATATACTGCGGCAAATACCTCATCGGTTGTAGTGACTGTTGAGTCAATTAGTTTATTTATAAAACTGATAGATTCCTTACCCAATAACCATTGTCTAAACTCACATTCAAAACAACTACAGGTAGATTGATGGTCGTCAACTGTTCTGTGGAAACAATAGGCGAAGTCTCCATTACCAAAGGCCTCAGTGGCAACTGAGTAACTCCTTCTAATATCTTCTTCATGTTCAGGTGAGAAGATGACGGAGTCAAATCCATCGCCACCATCAACTTTAGGGTGTGTGGATACTCTCCACCAATCTCTTGGCATCTCTTCTGTAAGATAGTTATGTACACGCTCTGCGTATTCTTCTTTTAAGAAGTTTTCAATGACTACTACTCTCTTAGTGATATACTCCTCTCTGATTGCCTGAACATCTAAGTCAGGGTTGATGATATCTTTCAATGTCATAATTAATATTCTGTGTTGAAGAAAAATACTTGGAATAGTCTTCCATCATTTATATCTCTACCGAAGTAATCTAATGAGATATGGAAATTGTTTGCTCTATATATAACTAATCTGTTGAATAAATTTCCAAACTTATCAACCTGTTCCCATTTGGTGATATCCTTTGCGGTTTCCATTGGTGAGTTAGGGTCAAACTCATCGTCTTTATGTTCTTCATAGTTCCAATTCATTAGACCTGTATGTTTGTGACGATATATTCCTGTTCCTGCAGTCACGGGAGCATCAGGTGTAAGATAAAGAACACCTGCCCAATCGGTGTAAGAGTCTGAATGTATCCATGAACGGTCTTGTGCTGTTGTGTATTGAAATGAACCCGTATATTCACCACCCCAAAAGGTTACTTCACCGGCCACAGGTCTCAGGATATCTGCAAGTCCTTCCTTGATATCTTCATTAAGATGTGGTTTGGTTCTGAAACCTGGAAAGTTGCCAGTCACGTCAAACTCTTGCTGAAGAGCAAAGTCTCTTACCTCGTAAGGGTTGCTGTAAAAATCATCAATGATTAATGAATTGACTTTCATAGTATCTTTTTTGTTAAAGATAAATCAAAAGGATATAAAGAAAATATGATTTTATAGATAATCTTTGAAGTTGTCATTGATGAATTCTCTTACTATTTCATCATTAGGCCATTCAGGCCAAGAGACATGTATTTGTTCACCTTCTTCACTTAAGAAGTACTCTAATAGAGATTCCAAACTACCATAATATTCAAAGTCATTATCACTGGAGTAACCACCCCAATCCAATACTCTTTCGATGACTCTTGGGAGTAATTTTGTTACGTCAACTTGATAGTGAAAATCTTGAACTTCGATTGGTTCATTTGTACCTGATTTATATGTCTTCCTTTTAAATGGTATCTCACGTGAGAAGAAGTGTTTCTCAAATAAATTTCTTAATCCGTTCATCACATCTTCATACAACTCATCATAGATTGCGGATTCGTTAGCATAATGATTTAGGTTTTCTAATTCAGATAATACATTAGGTGTGTTTTGTTTGATTAATTTTGATAACTCATCATCGTCCATATTATTGATAACATTTACTGTTACAATATCTTTTACTCCATCAATTTCAACTTCCTCACCTTCAACTTCATTATACACCAAAGATTTTAGATAACTTATATTATCAGGTGTAAGGTCACTAATATAATCGGTAAGGTCATAAATATCTCTGTAATTACTATCTAAATAGGGAGTATCGTCCTGTAATATTAATTTGGCTAAACCTTGTGAGTTATCTCTATTGTCCATAAAAAACTTTGATAGTTCTTCACGGTCAATGGTCATCCAATATTTATCACCATCCATAGTGACATCATCTAAATAACCCAGTAAGAACTCAATAACAAATTTGGGGTTTTCATCATAGTAAGCTTTCATTGCTTGAGTTAAATACCCTTCTTCAATGAGATAGTCTAACATTTCCTCTAATAGTTTTTTAGATTTAAGGAATTGTATAAATGAATCTGCATCACCATTGAAATACTTCTTAATGAAATCTCCGAGGTCGTTATCTTCTAAGAATTGGATTAAGTCCATTGTTATTGTTTTACTATAAATACAAAAAAAGGGAGAAATAATTCCTCCCTTTTATTCTGTGTTAGGTTTTTTAGTTATTACTTCTTTTCGTAATACTTTTCAACAGTCTTCTTAATGGCGTTTTGAACCTGAGTCTGTGTTGAAGCTGCTTGAGTTTGAGTTTGTGCCGCTGCTTGTGCTTTTTGTTTACATCCGCATCCCATAGTCTTATTTTTTTTAAGGTGAAAAAGTTTATTTACTAATAAATATATTTGGTTTTAATTATCTGTAAAGATGAATGCAAGTAAAAAATGTAATTTAATATACTGGGGAACTGCGGGATGTGGTTCTCGTGGTATCGGTTGTTTCATTCAAAGAGTCGGATGTGACGATTTTAAGAATACCGAGTACGACCAACTCATAGCAGTGGAATGTTCCCATACTCATAACGTAGGAATACCTGAAGGTTATGAAGATTGTGATATCCTTGCCGTGGTTAGAAACCCATATTCATTATTTGTGAGTAGGTGGTTAGATGAATCCAATGACTTTGAATATGAAGAAGTAAGAAATGGATTCAAAGATTTTGTATATAATAATCCGTTGTGGGATTACTTTGGACAAGGTGATTTCTTTTTCCTACATAAATGGAAAGAGATTGGTAGGTTTCCCAACCACATTATAAGGATGGAACATATGGAAGAAGACTTAAATAAGGTCAAAGTTCTTAGAGATGTGGAAAGGTTTGATGAATGTATTGAAAAATATGTAACACAAAATATATTTAAGAACGGTTCTAAGAACGACAGTTACGTCGGTGAACATCAGAACTATAAGATTTATTGGACACAAGATATTGCAGACTTCTTTTATGAGAAGATGGAGGAATATTTCACCACCTTCAATTACGGTAGAGATTCTTGGAAGTAAGAGTATTTATAGTAAACGATAATGTATGAGTCTTAGTCAGATATTACTTGAGGGTAGAAAAGATGATTTCTTAAATAAGTTTAGGGATAAGTTTACTGATGAAGAATTGAAAGATATCTTCATGTTGTCTCGTGATTTGGCGTCTAACCATAAGTTCTTAATGTTCTTAGGTAAGGTGTTGGAAACAGGTAAGGTAGATATCAATAAGACCAGAGACCTTATTCAGAACTTCGTGAAATACCAAAAGGTATTACCAATTAAAGACATTTACTTATTTGATAGTCTTCAATCTATTCAAGATGAGATTGACCAACACGAAAACAAAGTCAGAAGACAGGTTAAGGAGTTGCAAGGTGCTGACCAAGTATATGAAGACGACAGGTTCGTTATTGTAACACCAAAGAATCACAAAACGAGTTGTTATTATGGTGCTGGTACCAAATGGTGTACCGCGTCTATGAACGGTTCTTCACACTTTGACCGTTACAATCAAGATGGTAAGTTGTTCTACATTATTGATAAGAAAGCCAAATCTCAGGACCGTTTTTACAAAGTTGCGTTACTAAACAAATATGATGGTAACCAAACATTCTATGATGCTCCTGATAAAGTATTCAATGATGGTTGGATTTTAGGTTCAGAACAATGGAACAAAATGAATGGTGCCATCCAAGAGTATATCCAAAGTAAATTCAAAAGAGAAATTGAGATTTTCAAAGATAAGGAAGCCGCACGTCTTGAGATGGAAAGAATCCGTAGAGAACAACAGGCTGAGAGAACAAGACAAAAACTACAAACTCAAAGAGAACGTAAAGAAAATGACGAATGGAATCTCAATAACAATCCTGATGAAATGGGTATCCATGCTAATGCAGTATTCAACATACTTGATGAATTGAATGTTGAAGTGGGTGAAGGTGAAAGTGTTTACAACTTAGTACCAGCGGACCACGGTCATATGGGTCTATCAACTTTTGAATGGTTGGGTGAAGACGAGCAAGGAAAAGAGATTGCGGTAGGTGATTGGGACCAAGTATGGGAAGCAGCAAAAGATTACTACCAAAACGTTTGGGATGAAATGGGTATTGAAGGTTGGAATAGAAACTACATTGAATCACACTTAGATACTCGTAAGGTTGAGGATTACTTTGAAGAGATGTATGAGTCAATGATTGAAGATGACCCACAGTCTTACTTTGATGAATCCGAATTACCATTATCTGAGGAACAACAACAAAAAGTAGAGAAACTCAGAGAAGAGATTGAGGAGATGAATGATATTGTCAATCACTCTGAAGATGAAGATAGTGTTGGTTTAGCTGAGGAAAGAATTGAAGAGATTGAATCAGAGATACGAGACATAGTAGATTACCCTGAAGGAGACCCAACAGTTGGTCAGATTGATAGTATAGTTCAAGATATGTTATATGATGTAAGACAAAATCCTCTTAACTATTTGAATGATTATGGATTTGATATTGAAGGTTTTGTTGATATTGATGAGCTTATTGAAGATTCCCTTAACTACGACGGTGTTGGACCTGCATTATCATCTTATGATGGTGAGGTATATGAATCACTAATAAATGATGAGTGGTATCACGTAGTTATTGTTGAATAATTCTTCCAATAACTTATATTACTAAAAACTTTACGGATGCAATTAGACTGGATTATTCAAGACCCAATAGATTTTGAGCACAAACAATATTTGATACTTGACTATGTTAAGAAGACAGGAGACAAGTTAGAGGAGTTTGAGTTATACCCAGCATTTCAGGAACTCACTCTATTATATACCAGTGCTCAGAGAGTATTGGACCATGGTCAGTTTATTACATTAAAGAGAGAACCTGAAGAGATTGATGATGAAATATTAATAACCGATTTAATCTATAATACTATTCGTTTTAAAGACAGTGAAGAGGCTGAAGAGATTTTGAATATTGCTGAGTTTGCTCGTGATAAGTTCAAAGATTTATTTATGGTTGCAAAGTCTTTATGGTCCATTATTAACGATAGTATTAGTTTAGAAGTCTTTAATGATTTAGAAATGGCAAAAGGAGGGTGGGGATATTTCCATTTCACGTATGATAAAGAGATGTATGTTTATGAGTATCGTATAAACTTAATTGACCCAAAATCTAGTCAGAATAAATGTCACATTACTCAGATTTATAAGGGTCAAGATACTGATATTGAAAAAATCATTACTGATAAAGGTAGTTTTGGTATTGGTGGTGAAGAAGAAAATGAAAAAGTTAATTACGGGTTAGACTTCCCTAATTTCAATGTAAACTTCAATCAAACATTTCCTTTAGACGGGTGTTTATTATCCCTTACTAAGAGAAAAGTAATGAATTACATATTCCAATCGGTTAAAATAAAAGACTTTAAAACAAATTAAAATGGAAATTACAAAAATTAATACTGAGTACATTCACCAATTAGTAAAAGAGACCCCAAACGATTTAGAGTTGGGTGGAAAAATCAGAGCCTACATTTATGAAGTCGAAGAAGCCTGATAATGTTGCTTGGGATGAAAAACTCCAAAAGTACAATGCTTCTTTATTACCCTATTCCACTAATGTTAGTGGACCCGTCATCAAGTTAGACGATGTCGGTGCATTCAAAGAAAGGGGTGTTAACAGAGTTCAAAAGACCTTCAGTGCGAAATATAAAGAATTAGTTGACGAATATAACCATCTTATTAGTGAAGTAGAACTTAATGAGATGATTTATAATTCAAATTATTCTTTTGAACCGGTGATTGGTGAAATTTATCATTTGTATATTAGAAATAATGGAAAATATTTCTTATCTTTGATATCTCCACGAGAGTGGAATATGGAATACATAACATCAGTAAGACTTAATTCAGAACATAAATGGGTTTCAACAAAAGATTTCTAAACAAAGAGGTAATCCTTAGGACCGAAGAAAAATTCTTGGACGATTTATTCAGTGCGGATGCTTTTATCATGGACGAATGGTCAGAAAAGTTTATGAAGCTTCACGAAGATGGATTAGATAAACTTCAAATTATTGGAATGTTAGATGATGGAGAAAATTAATTTTTCCGATTCTTCCTTATACCACCCAAAAGGTATATTGAGGAAACCTATCAACATTGAAATCACTGACGATGTTATCTCAGTGGTTTTGGCTGGTGGTTTGGGTAACATGATGTTCCAAATATCCACCATCTTATCTTATGCCAAAGATAATAATCTACGACCTCTTATTGGTTATTGGACCACACACCAATCAGAAAGTTCACGATGGTCAAAGAGGTTGAATCGTTATGCGAGGAACCATCACTTTGAGCCTTGGGGTGGACACATCTTACAAGATAGACCAGTTTCGTTGGGTGAGGTATACCCAAAGTTACCGTGGTTTAACGATAGACCAAATGCGTTTGAGTGGTGGTTCAATCAAGACTTTGCGTATGAATTAGATACAGGTAAGTCTGGGTTGTTTGTGGATATTGGTAAGGATTTGACTCCACCATTTTTAGTTCAGGGTTACTTCTTCAACTACAGATTTTGGCACCACAACAGAGACTACATCTTGGATATGTTTACGTTGGATGAGGAACTAAGAGATTGGATGTACTACCACTATGGTAACCTTTTCCAAGAAAATACAATCTCAGTACACTTACGATTAGGTAACGATACAGACTTTATGCCTGTTGAGAAGGTTCCAATGAAATGGGTAATAGATAAAATTGAGTCATTAGTTGAAGGTAAAGATGACAATGTGTTAATTTTTTCAGATAATTTACCTGCGGCAAAAAAAATGTTGTATCTTAACTGTGATGTTCGTCGTTCACAATTACATTTCATTGAGGATGACCCTTACATTTGTATGGAGTTGATGTCACGATGTGACAAACACATATTATCCAATTCAACCTTATCTTTTTGGGGTGCATATATGGATAGAAATGAGAACAATCCCGAGACTTATATACATGAGTCTTTCTTCAAGGAACACCCAATTGAGATGATTCCTTATGACAACTGGAAAATAGAAGAATAATTATAAATAAAAGAACCATGAGAAAACCAAAATCCGATTTTGAACTTTTAGCTCCAAAGATGAGACAACCGATTCACATTACGTATCTCGCTAAATACATCCTTAAAAAGACTATTGAAGAAACGCAAGAAGTGATTAACAGGGGTGTTGATATGGGAATATTTGAGGAAGTAAAATTTAATGGTTACTACAAACTAAAAAACCAAGATTAAAATGAGTAAAGAGTTGGTTAACCATCCCAACCATTACGGTGGGGAAGAGAATCCATATGAGGTGGTGAAGATTGCTGAGGCAACTGGTATTGACAAAGATGCCTACCTATTCAATGTACTGAAATATATTGTCAGAAGTGGAAAGAAAGATGACAATCCACCTTTACAAGATTTGAAAAAAGCGTTATGGTATTTGGAACGCAGAATTAAAACAATGGAATAATGGCGATATTGATTAACTATCTATTCATCGGAGTATTAGTTGCATTTCTTTTAGAGATGGTTGTAACTAAAGTTGCGGGAGAAAGATTCACATTCGGTGAAAGACTATTTGTAATCACACTATGGCCGATATCCCTTATGGTGTTCCTAACAGGATTTTTTAACGGAGGAGAATGAAAGAAATGAAAGAATTAATTGGAGACATTCACTGTTCAGACACGGTGAAGTTTATGAATGAAATGCCTGAGAAGTCAGTGGACTTGATTGTTACCTCACCACCTTATGGTGTTGGTATTGATTATGATTCATGGGATGACGATAAATATTTTGACGAATATATGAGGTTCACTCGTGAGTGGCTCAGTGCTGCTTATAGAGTCTTAAGAGATGACGGTCGTATTGCGGTGAACATTCCGTATGAGATTAACCGTCAGAAGAAAGGTGGACGTATCTATTTCTCTGCGGAGATTTGGATGGTGATGAAACAACTGGGTTTTGGGTTCTTCGGTCTTGTGGATTTGGAAGAGAGTTCACCACATAGAAGTAAGACTACTGCGTGGGGAAGTTGGATGAGTCCATCGGCACCATACATCTACAATCCAAAAGAGTGTGTAATCTTAGCGTATAAGAATCTTCCAAAGAAACAAACAAAGGGAACTCCTCAATGGGAAGGTGAATACCAAATGGTTCCAAACGAGAAGATTGAGGGTGAGTTCAGAAAGAAGTTGGTTTACGATGAGAAAGATAAGAAAGACTTTATGTCTTTAGTCTTTGGTCAATGGAACTACTTTGCAGACACTCAACAGAAAACTAAGGCGACCTTCTCTTTGGATATTCCGTACAGAGCGATTAAGATTATGTCTTATAAAGAAGATTTGGTATTTGACCCATTCAACGGTTCAGGAACAACATGTTTAGCTGCTGAGATGTTGGGACGACCATGGTTGGGGTGTGATATCTCAAAGAACTATGTTGATGTTGCCAAAGAAAGACTCAAAGAGTATAAACTGGAACAGCAGCAGTTAGAAATTGTATTAGATGAGCATTCAAAACATTAAAGTAATTGATGGTGAGACTTTGATAATCACCACAACAGACAACGAGGTTAGGTGGTACGATAAGAACAAACTCAGTGGACCACAGAGAACGTGGTTTGATAACATCTTAGCCTGTAGCGTGTCTTTGGCAAATGAAACCCCTTCAAAATAAGGGGTTTTTTCTTGTTAAGGATATTTATAAATAAAACTTTTTAATGTCACGTATTATTATATCGGAAAACGATAGGAGATATATAAAATCACTTTACAACATTCTAAATGAGGGTGCACAGGAGATTGCCAAAGACATCTATGATGCCTCTTCAGGTGCTGGTACTGATGAGGATAAATTTCTTAATGCGGTATTAGAAATAGACTACACTGAAACATTTGATGAGGTTGATAAGATTTTAAGGACTTTTGATTATGGTGGAGGGTTCCGTGATTACGTTGATGGTGAATTAGGGTTTTTTGATAAAAACACAATTGATAGAATTAACGCTCATATCAATAGTCTAACATCAAAGTTCCAAGATGGTACCACATTGCGTGCTTCTCAAGAATTTTGGGACAACATTAGAGTGGATGAAGGTTTAGCTGGTACTAATGGTCAACCAGCATTAAAAGCATATAAGTTAGGTGATGGTAAGGTGACCATAGGTTGGGGACACGCCGAAAAGGTTTCTACTTCACAATTCAAAGTAGGTGATACTATTACAAGAAACCAAGCAGAAAAGTTCTTAAGAGAAGACGCATCTAAAGCCGCAGATTGTGTTAGGAGGATTATGTCTGAATGGAAAAGTAAAGATATAAAAGGTCATAGAATTACTCAAAGTATGTTTGATGTATTAGTTTCACTGGCGTTTAATGCTGGATGTGGGGGACTTAGAACATCCAAATTTATTCAATTAGTAAAACAAGGTGATTTTATTGGTGCTGCCGATTTATTACCGAAAGATGAGACCATGATTAATGGTAAATTCACTGAAGGTTTAACTAACCGTAGAACAAGTGAAGCAATAAGATTTAGAAAAGAATTATAATATGAAAACATTATTAAAAGAAACTGGTTTACGTAACATTGGTGAGTTAGCCAAAAGATATCCAAAGGCAAAGATTTACTTCCACCAAGATTTAGATGGGGTAACAACGGCTTTGGCAATGAAGAATTATTTGGAAGATAATGGTATCAAAGTTGTTGATACTGAGATTATCCAATACGGTGATAAAGAGTTTGCCGTTAAGAAACAAGACGCCACTGGTGATACGATGCCAGTCTTAGTTGACTTCGCTCACGGTAAACCAATGTTCGTTATTCATACTGACCACCACGACAGTCAAAGTGGTGTTGAAGGTGATACTGCAACATCATTCAGACCTTCACGTTCGAATGTTGCGACAATATCAGATGTGATGTCACCAAAGGACATATTCCCTTCTGACGATATCACACTTATTTCAACCGTGGATTCTGCAGACTTTGCAAAGTATGGATTGAAACCAAAAGATATAATGAACTTCATCTTTAGATTAGATAAAGATAAGTCACTACAAAAGAATAAAATGGCCTTAGGTTTAGCGGCAAACAAATTGATGTTGGCGTATAAGAACAAACCAGGTTTCATGGAGGAGTTGGTGATGACATCAAAACCATCATTGTTGAATATCTTCCAAAACATTAGAAGAATTGCTGACCGAGAAAACTATGCCTCACCTTTAATGATGGCGGCAAATCAGGAAGACTATGTTGACCAAAGAAGTAAGGACCCTAACCTGAATTATAAAGATGGTATCATTTACCAATACGGTGGAGGTAAGATGTTCAAACCAGGTTCATACGATAGATATACACCATTTGAATTACATCCTGAGGCGGACTTCTTAATTACAGTTTGGCCGATGGGATTGGTTCAAGCATCATGTAACCCATTTAAAAAAGAAAGAGAGTTGAAAGGTGTGAACTTAGGTGAGATTGCTCAAGAAGTATTGGGTAAGTGGGAACCTAAGTTAAAAGAGAAGATTATTCCTTTATCAACCATCAAATGGATTTCTGAAAGTAGTAAACAATTTGGTGACGATTCTGTAGGTTTCACAAACGCAGATTTGGAAGCATTCTATGGTAAGAAGATTAGAGGAATGGAAGGTGGTGACCAGTATATGGAAAACCTAAAACAAATTATGGATAAGAACTTCTCTGAGTTGAGTGAAGATGAAATGAAAGTGTTGGACAACTTGGGTGTTCCTGCTTGGGAGATGATTCAAGCGAACTCAGGTGGTCACAAATGTATTACAAACATTTCGGCTATTAATTACTTTGGTAGAAGTAGTAGACCACCTCAAGGTAAATACAAATATAACAAAGGTGGTGGAGATGCACCATACGTTAAGTTCGCTAAGATGATAGGACAGGAGTTCTATCGATTACTAAGGGAAAAGATTGACGGAAGTAAATCAGAATAATGAAAAGGAGACTTTGTCTCCTTTTTTTATGTCCAATTGTTTTGTCATACCTACTGGTAGTTCCAATACTTTATCACCATAACCTTTGTAAGATTCACATTCCAACTCATCATTACAGATAGGACAATTTTCGTGGATGGTATCTACTTCGTCGTTATTGATAAAAATGATATCCAAAGGAACGATACAATCAAACATCCAAAATGATTGTTCTCCTTTGGTGGGCATCAAGAAATACATACCTTGAAACTCATCATTGAAACGCTGTCCTTGCATTCCTTTTGTGATAGATTCTTTGGTAACACAAAGTTTAACCTTGATGTCTGTATTTCCTATTGAGACTTTCATATACTTATAAATATCTAAAGAATTATAATATGAATAAATACGGAGGTGTAATTGTAAGATGTAACAATAAGGTGTTGTTATGTAAAAGAAATGCTGAAGGGTCATTACCTGGTCATTGGTCGTGCCCTGCGGGTAGTGTTGAAGAAGGTGAAGAACCATTGAAAGGTGCGATGAGAGAGTTTTTTGAAGAAACTAACATCAAACTGTTGAAAACGCCAGAGTTTTGTGGTATAATTAAGCGAACCAATAGAGACGGTAGTAAGATTAAAGGTGAGATGTATTGTTATCTTTATGATTGTGACGAAGAAATATATCCTGACTTAGATAATGCTAAAGATGGTGATGAGCACACTGAGTGTGGTTACTTCGGAAAAGATGAATTACCTTCTCCAATGACGGAACAATTTAATAAATTACTAAATATAATCTTAAAATGAGTTTAATGTATCAAGCCCTCGTAGCAAAATACGAAGCAGACCTTTTAGAAGCAAAGGCAACCTTAGAAGTTTACCTAAACAATTCAGTAGGTATCGGTGAACACCCTCAACACTTGGAAGAAATGGACAAGATGGTCGGAAGAATGGAATCTGCAAGTGGAAAATTAAAAGCACTTAAATCTAATTTCAATGAAAAGGGTATAGCAATCTAACGAGCCACTGAGGAAACATTCAGGGTATTTCAAACTGTCTTATAACCCAATGGGTTACTTAGTAAAGGAAATTACCAAAAAAATTAAGTAAACTGCTTGACCTAGCAGTTTTTTTTATTATCTTCGTATAACTTTTGACGGATAAGGGAATATTTATACTTTACCCTACTGATTTAATCAGAAAAATTTGTTAAAATAATTTGACACTTCCAAAAATATGTTTTAGATTTGTCAAAGTTCTTTGAAATATTGGTCATGTTTATGGACCGACTTTTGTATTTTCTCTTCGGAGATTATCCTTTCCAAAGGAGTTGGACATAGACAGACACGGCGGTTTAGCGTCGTTAGATAACCCCTGTGAGGGGACTAAAGGGACTGAAGCGGGATTAGTACACCGTGAATGTTCGCAGTCGTGAGGCTGACAACTAAACAAAGTAACTACGACAGGTTCCCCGAGGGCAACTGCTGGGGGGAATATGTTACTCTGAGTCCGTGGAATATCAGAGTTGAGATGGTGACATCAAGAGGAAAAGTTACAGGTGACGGTTCGACACTCACTGCTATGAGTTGTAGGGCTGGGTACCAGTCTGATGGGTTTCCGAGACGAGTAAGTCTACGAAGTCCTGACTGACCGTAAGTTTGCAGACTTACAGAGAGGTGTGAAGCATTCTGTTCTCCAAAGGGACGGACCTTCTCCCGAAGCACATCTTTCCTTCTTCCACAAATTGCTAATTTAATAATAATAGTCCTGAACCAAGGGATTGAGAGTTAAATGACGAGCAAGAGTCTTCGGGCGTTGATAACGAAAGGTGTCTAATACTCCGAGTCAAACTAACGGAGTCATTGAACAGACCGCAAGTCTTTCGATGTCAATTACAAAAGACCTGTTGGGACGGCCATCCCTTCATGAACTCGCAAGGTTCAACAGAGTTAAGTAGTAGTTGAGTAGTTGTTAACGAATACGATTGGTTAACGTAAGTAACCGACACTGACTCGATACGATGGGCAATCATCGTGGACAATGTGGGCAACCGATTATTAGGGTAATCTCACGAAAGACGGGTCACATAGACGTGTAGTCTCAGCGTTATATACTTATATACCTTCCTTGACCTCGGTGCTAACCCACCGAGGTTTTTTTATGCTCTTAGTTGTTTGGTAAGGAAATATTTCTTATCTTTGTGTAACAAATAAAGACAACTATGGTATTAGAAAGAAACATCAAAATCATCCACCCACAATTCGGAGAACTATTGAACGACTTCTACAATGACGAGGTTCAGTTTAAGTTGTTCCTTCAAATGATTCACTCTTGTGTGGAGTTGAAGCAAGACCTATCGTTCTTCAACGGTCGTGATTTCTACGTTCATGTTCCTTACGAACTTCTTCGTCAATCCATCATCTTGGGTAATGCAAAACCTCAGGAGGAGTTGACTTTGGGTCAGTACGCTGTCCGTAAATCTAAGATGGAGGAATAAGATATGGGGAAGACTGTAATTGAACAAGCTATAGATATCTTTGAGGTCCACTCAAATGTATACCGTGATAAAAAAAATGAATCACCTGAAATGGTATTTTATTATAAAGGTAAGGCTGAGGCCTACGAACAAGCAATTCAGGTTCTAAAATCCTTATCTTTATAAGTTATGTATAAAGTTGGAGGTAGTGTTGTGATTCCTGAGACAAAGGAAATCAAAGAGATTCAGGAAATTGAAAGGTTTGATGGTGATGTTGTCATTTATACTACTGATGGTAATGCTTATGGTATCAGAGAATGTAGAACAGTTGATGGTGCATTCAATGAAGAGATAGAAAAGCTATTAGGTAAATGGAAAGTCTAAAATTACAATGGTAAACTTGATTTAATAGTTTTTTGAGTCTATCATTTATTTCCCGAAAGGGTGGTGGAGTAGCCGACCTCACGTATAGCCGTGTCGGCCCCAAAGGTGGAGAGTTTTTTTCTCCACCTTTTTTATTTCCATGATATTTATGAGTATGGATTTTATAAAAATACTTAGTGATATAATTCAAGAACAAAAAATTGACCCTAATGACCCTAGTGTTCAAGTTGGAGGTGGTTCCTTAAAATCATCTTCAAATAGTGACTCTTGGTCAGAAGAACCTTCCTATTCTTGGACTGATGGTGGTAAGATAGCTTCACCATTAACAAATCCTGGTAAATGTAATAACTATCATCAATACAGACCTAATAGAAAATATAAATACCATAATGCTTGTGACATAAGTACTAAAGAAGGAACACCAGTATTTGCACCTCACGATGGAGTTTTTAGTTATGAACAAAACTCTACTTGTGGAAATATGGTTACAATAAAGGGTAATGATTCTGAAGGTAATAAAGTGGAGACAAAATTTTGTCATTTATCATCTGTTAATCTCCCAAGTCCTGCTATGATGGTTCAGAAGGGTGATTACATTGGAGACACTGGTGGTACCAAAGGTCACCCAGGTTCAGGTAGAAGTGATGGTGCTCATTTACATTGGGAATTTGATGTGAATGGTAGGGCGACAAATCCGTATACCTATAACTAATTTATTGAAAACTTAATATATTTATAAATAAAGATAAAAACTATGGCAAACATTATTCTAACAGAAGCTCAATTGGAAAGGTTGAAAACTTCTTTGACTGAAGGAAAACATGACGGGTCATATATGGCGAAACAACAACTATTCACCATCGCCACCTTAGCGTATAAGATGTGGGAAATGATGGAAGACGGAGAGCAAATCGAAGATTGGATGGAAAGTAAACTTGCACAGGCTGAACAAGGCGTAGTTGCCGCAGTGAAAGCGTACATGTATGATGAGGTTGAGGAAGATTTAAAAGGTATGAGTAAATTAGACTATTCCGATTTAGTCATCGGAAAATAGGTCAAAAAATAATTGATTATTAAGACCCCTTTGTTATAATAGACGAAGGGGTTTTTTAATGCCCGATTAACAATTACAATAACAAAAATATTATGCAAAACTATCTAAAGTTTAACACAAACAAACACAAATTATCTGTCATCTATGAAGATGGGACAGTTGGGGTTTCAGACCTTGAGAATGTGACAACAATCAGAGAAGGTGAAGGTTTCTATGAGGTTCTTCAAAGACAAGAGAATGGTAAGAACGCACCAATCTATAGATTCCCTATTAATAACACAGTAGTAAGATACTTCCACTAATGAACCAATTAGACAAAGACTATCAGGATTTATTGAAAGACATCATGACCAATGGTGTTGAGAAGGGTGACCGAACAGGTACTGGTACTGTTTCGGTTTTTGGTCGTCAGATTCGTCACAACATGCAAGATGGATTTCCATTGTTGACCACAAAGAAGATGGCGATTAAAACTATGATGACTGAATTGAAGTGGTTCCTCAAAGGTGATACCAACATAAAGTATTTGGTTGAGAACGGATGTAACATTTGGAATGGTGATGCGTATAAAAGGTATAAAGAAGATAAGTTAGGATTAGCAATGGGTATAGAGTCTTTCATACAACGTATCAAGACTTCTGATAAGTTTGCAGAGACATGGGGTGAGTTAGGTCCTATCTATGGTAAACAATGGAGAGAGTGGAATGGTATAGACCAAATCCAAAATCTAATCAACGACCTTAAAACAAATCCTAATAGCAGACGACTAATGGTATCTGCTTGGAATGTTGGTGAATTAAATGAAGTGGTTCTACCACCTTGTCACTATGGATTTCAATGTTATGTTGCTGGTGGTAAGTTATCATTGATGTGGAATCAGAGAAGTGTGGATACATTCTTAGGTCTACCATTCAACATTGCATCCTACGGAACATTACTTTTATTGTTGTGTGAGGAAACAGGTTATGAGCCTGGTGAGTTAGTTGGTAACTTAGGTGATGTTCATTTATATAAGAATCATATTGACCAAGCTAATGAACAATGTGGGAGACAGTCGTATGACTTACCAACGATTAAGTTGAGTAATGTAGATATTCTAAATGGTGAGTTCGATTATGAAATCAATGGATATGAAAGTCATCCATCAATCAAAGCACCGTTAAGTAATTAATCATGAGAATAGCATTTCAAAATTATCCATTGGAACAATGTCCTGAGTATATTATTGAAATTGATGATAATGAGGACCCACATTATGAAATAAAAAGAAGGATGATAAGCCCCAACATGATGTATCGATGGAGGATTGTTGGTGATGAAGAAGAATCAATGATAACAGAACCCCCAGTAAGATGGAACTAACGATAGAGTCATACGAGTTCAATCCTGAAATCAGGAGAATGTATCATAATAAGATGTTTGAGTCCATCTCCATTGACTATATGTATAATGCGGTGATGGGTTGGAGTGAAGGTGTTGAATATAAGGTTGTTGACTTTGACAAATACTTCAGGTTGGACAACAGGTTCAATAGTTATGAGTTGGAAACACATCCTTTTAAGATAGTTATTAATATAAAGGTAAAATAGATGAGGGATATAAAAGGAGGGTTGGTGGATTACATTCGTGAGATGTATGAAATACAATATTCTCCTTTCCCCAATCGTCGTTTGGTCATCAAACACTGCAACGAGAACTTCAAGGATAAGGGTATCACCGTTGTTCCTATCACTGTGGGTAAGGAGGTCAATGTAGATTTTATATGGGGAAAGTCTAAGAAGGTCACAGCAATAGATTTATACCGTAAAGACTTCAATGATATGCCGGGGAATGTGATGAAGATGTTTCGTCACAAAAGGAGTTTAGATTTCTATGATTTTCTGATTAATGCTGATGAACCTATTAGTATTCCTTTAACTATGATTCCTGAAGAGTTTCCCTTACTTTTTATTATTGAGGAAGGTGAATAGGTTTTCTATTGTTTCAAAGTCAGATAAGTTTGTTTCTTTATAATAACCATATTGGACAGTCGGGTAACTTATTCCGTTAACAAGTATTTCCAATTGTGAATAGTAATCTTCATAGAGTCCTTCGTCCCATGAAACATGTTGACCTAAACAATTATAGAATTCAGGAATAATAGTTCCTGATTCAATTTGCTCTTGTATTGCAAATGATGTGGAAGATAGTATCGATTCTATGACCTCTTTCTCACTGTCCCAATAGGGTTCACCATCTTCACCACCATGATTTACAAATTCTTTTATATCTTCAAGAGTTACTTTTACTGATTGACCTTCTTTGTTGGTCAAAAGAATGTAATCGGGGACAACATAGATATAAAAAGTAAGATGAGCATCATTTACAGAGTCTATGTCACTACTCATTACGGTATTGTTCACCAAAGTTACGGTAAAGTCACCCATGGCTTCCCTTACATTTACAAATGCGGTTCTGAGTTTGGTTGGATTGTTTTCTATGTATTCTATTGTTGTGTTGAAACAATCCAATATAGGTTGAGTAACTTTTATATCGTTTGAATTACCTGTTAGGGTGTCTCCATTATGTTCTATTATGATATCAACATCAGAATAAACATCCATGGTGATTGGTAAGTATTTTGAAGCTTGTTTGAAGGACCTCCAAACCTTTTCGTTGATTAAATTTCTACTCACGATAGGTACAACATTGTCGGGGTCAACAAGATTTGCAATGATACCAGTCTCATCAGTTCGGTATTCTATTTTGTAGTCTCCCTGTGATGAAAAAATGGAATTTAATAACTTAACGACAAGTTCTTTCCCTTTATTTAATTCTTCTGCAGTCATATAATTGAAGTATTAACTATAAATACTATGAGTTCAATAAATAAGATAATCCCGAAGGTCTTTTCTACCCTTACTTATGAGTTTGGACAGGAGAAGATTATCTATGATATTATCTTTGAAAGTGTGATGGGTTGGGACTTTGAGGGTTCTCCGAGAGTTAGCACAGTGGTGAAGTTCGAAAGACAAACACCAAGGACTAAAGTTACTGTTGCTAATAGAGTCCTCAATGAACATCTATGGAAAGAGATGAACGATAAGTGTCATTATCTGGGTGTGAATCATATCCATGTAAGTTTAAGTAAAGATATCAGCAAGACTGAATGTATATAATAAAACTATGAAGTATTTATTGGTATGGATATAGTTGACAAATACTTTGAGATTGCTGGTGATATGATTGATGACAATGTCATCAAGTATATGGGACTTAACAGAGACCAAGAAAAAGATGTTCAGAAAAGGTTATCTGAAAAGTTAGGTAGGGAAGGTATTGACCAAATCATGCAAGAAAAAGGTAAAGGTGTTATTGAATTCTCTTGTGGTGGTTATGACCTGAGGTTTGTGATTACCAACTATGACATCGAGGTAGACCATCTCGGGCATTATAATGTTGAGGAGATTGATGCGGCTATTGACCCTAAATCCACGGTTGAGTTGATGGCAAATGGGGTAACTTATAAGTTGGGTGACCTATATAATTACTCAGACATTGATGAGTTGAATGCCAATTACAATAGTGAAGATGACCCTATTGATGAAGATGATATCAACGATATTGGTTATGAAGTTAGAGACTGTATCCAAGATTGGTATTATATAAATGTTTATAACTTTACTGGTGCTGAATTTGGAGATGTTCATTCATCTAATGCAACTCCTGACCAATTGGTTGAACAATATGAGTTTAACGAACAATATGAGGGTTATGATGTAGAACCTTTCGCTTTACACGCCGACATCTTTGAGAAGATGTGGAAAGGATTCAAAGACAATAATCTGTTGAGAACTTATTTGGGATTGAGAATGAAGTTCCCAAAGAGAGAACAATATGTTGATTACTTTTATGAGTTCATTAGAAATAATGGTGAACACATCAAAAGAAAAGAAGAAGAAAAGAATCAATAATTAATCCACCAATCTAAATCGTTGTGATTTACAACCATTGAAAGATGTTTGTATTTCTCAACAATATTCCAAACGGTATTTTCAAATACTCCAATATGTTCATCAGGAATATCTCGACCACCTGCCTCAAGACTAATTGATGGGTAATCGTCTTCACGATAATGAATATTAATCCAAGTATCAGTTGCTTGTGAGGTGGTGAATACGTCACTCTTTATTAAATCTTCGTGTAGTTCTTTTGTTGCCTCGTTAACTTCATCATCAAGGAAGTCGTGGTTAAAATACGATATACCGATGTAGATTTGACGTTGTAAACCTAAATACTTTTCAACCGTATCTATCACATCTTCTAAATCATATATTACTTCAGAGTATTTTTCGTCGTAATTTTCGTGACTGTCTATTATTCTACTTACGTCAACATCTATATCCACGCTGATATAATCTTTATTGTCACGATGTGGCATTCTATAAATTTGGTAGGTTATATTTAATCCATTAAAGAATAATGATTCAAGTAATTTTTTGACTGATGATAATATTACATCTTCATTTTCATCGTCTACAATACCTGGTGTTCGTTTAAACTTCTTCAAATCTTCATTGATACCTTCTTCCAAAGACATTGACCAAACCTCATCAGATTTTGATTCTTCGTAGTTTTGATTGAAGTTGAGTTCCATTTGTTCTAAATCCATATCAATGATACAGTCACCTTGTGAGCCTTCATTGATTTCCCATCCACCGAAGTTGATACTTAACATTCTGTAGAACATATCTTCGGCAGGTTCGTAGAGTTTGGTCTCACCATCAAAATCTGAATTACCATTATCTTCAATATAACCTGAGTCACCACCACCGTGAAATTGGAATGTGATATTACCTCTACATATTTCTTCTTTTTTACAATAGTGGTCAATGATTTGTTTTACTTCTGGCTCTTCTTCAGTGTCTACTGTTACTGTTTGTGTGTCTTCAGTGTGAAATTCAGAATATTGTTCGTAAACTGAGATGGTCTTTGTGTCAGGGTAGAGTCTTACTTCAAAACCGTAAGAGTCATCACTGTTACTATCAAACTCATTTTGGTTATTATCGATAATAACTTCTAATTCTTGGGTGATATCTAATGGTAGTCGGACGTTACCTCTACTTTGATTACGTTGTGAAATGCAAAACCACTGATTACTTTGGTCATGAAAGTTCATACTATAGAAGTCACCTTCCTTTTCGGCGTAATGACACCCATTTACTTTCAGGTAATCAAAAACCAATAGTAATTTCTTTTTTAAGTTTACATCCATAGATTATAAATATTAGTCTTCTATGTTTAATTTCATAGTTTTCATCATCCAAATGGGTTTTTTCTCTGATAGAATACCTTCAATCCATTCTTTTGCGGTAGGGACGTGGTTGTTGCAATCTTCTCTGACGTGTTGTTCACCGATGTAACGAGTATAAACGGTTTTCCCGTCACTATTCTCAAAGGACATACCAAATACTTCTTCACACTCAAAGATACCTTCAGAGTGGTGTCTAAACATCCTGTGATAGATGTGGGCGTACCACCCTTTGGTTTCATCAAACCATTGGTGGATGTGAATGTAATCATCGGGTTTCCCACCGAACTTTTGTGCCGATGATATTGCATGTTGCCAAGGATGTGCCATAACGGAATAATATTATATTTATAATGTATATGAAACAAGAAGAAATTAAAGAATTGGAAGACATTTTCAGAACTGAAGAGTTCAAATCCTTACCTATGATGCAAAGGTTGTGGATAAGAATAAAAATTGCATTCATACAAACAATATCACTATGAAAAATTTACTAAATAACATTACTGACACGAGAATGGTTTATCTGTTAATGTCAATCGTCCTTTTGGTGGGTTATGTATTAAATATTTGGGGTGTGGTACTCTTTGTTATTTGTATGTTAAACGTAGGTGTATGGACAGGATTTTGTCCTTCGAAGTGGTTTTTCGGGAAGTGTGGTTTCAAGAAATCTGAACTGTAAATAATGAATCCTATTTCGAATATATCTATTAGGTCCAAGATATCACTTGGAATTGCGGCATTAATTATGATGACGTTTTTCGGTGTGCAATCTTGTATTGTCTTTGGTATTTGTGAGAACAGTATGATGTTGGCACAGTTTGGTTATGGTTGTGTTATCTCGTTTATGCCACCGTTTTTCATGGTAGTAGGTGAGTTACTTAAAAACATCAGATTCAAAGAAGAAAACGTTAATGCAAAGTTGGAGGCAATTAGTAAATCAAATTTAATTGTTACCATGTCAATAAATGGAAAAATACTTTCAGCTAATGATAACTTCTGTAATATTATGGGTTGTCCTGAAAACAACATAGTAGACAAACCACACAGTGCCATGGTAACTCCTGAATACGCAAAGAGTAAGGAATATGTAAAATTTTGGGAGACTCTTAGACAAGGAAATACAGTATCAGGTGAGTTTGAGAGAGTTGCAAAGGATGGTTCCAAAAAGTGGTTGTATGGTAATTATACACCAATCAAAAATGAAGATGGAGAATACACAACGATTCTAAAAATTGCTTCTGATATTACATCTCAACATGAGGCTGAAGAAATTGTAAACCAAAAAAATTCTTATTTAGAACACGCTGCCAAAATTCTTCGTCATGATATGCATTCAGGTATAAATACTTATATGCCAAGAGGGTTAAGGTCTTTGAAGAGGAGAATGACTGAAGAACAGATAAAGGAATTGAAAATAGAATCTCCTTTAAAGATGTTAGAAGAAGGTTTGAAACATACCCAAAAAGTTTATGCGGGTGTAAAGGAGTTCACGAACTTGGTTAAACAGGAGGTTCAATTGGAAAAAGGTAAATTAAACTTGAAGGATATCCTCATTGATTACTTGTCTTCAACTTCATATGTTAAACAAGTGGTTATTGATGACTTACCTGAGGTTGAAGTTAATGAACCATTGTTTTGTACTGCTGTTGATAACTTAATACGTAATGGTCTGAAATACAACGATAGTCCAACAAAGTCAGTAATGATTTATATGGAAGATGAAAAAACTTTAATTGTTCAAGACAATGGACGAGGAATGAGTCAGAGTGAGTTCGTAGAGTTATCTAAACCGTATACAAGAAAGAAAGACCAAAAAGAAAGTGGAAGTGGGTTAGGATTGAACATTTGTATCGCAATCTTACAAGAACACGGATTTTCCATATCAGCCGAAAAAACAAATTACGGAACTAAAATAAAGATTAAAATTAAATAATATAGAAATGATTAATTCACTTATGTTAATTGACGATGAGGACCTATTCCACTTGGTCTTCGAAGATGCTTGTAGCATTTTGGACATTACACTTTCGCTCGAAGCATTGAACTCTTCAGATGAAGCAGATAAAAAGTTTAAGGAATGGTTTCCTGATGATGTAAACCATGAAAGACCTGAATGTGTATTCGTTGATTTGAACATCATAGGTTCTTCATTCAATGGGATAGAAATGGTTCATAAAATTAACCACGAATATGGAAATGGTTGTGTGATTGGAATCATATCATCTTCTGATGATAAGCAAGAAATAGAAAAGGCTAAGGAAGCTGGTGCTCAATTTTGGATTATAAAATCAGATGACATTGAACCGAGATTGGAAGACTTCAGAGAAGACTATGAAGGGTATAAAAATAAAACTAATCCATTCAAAGTTTATAAGTAAATGATTAAAAAATTACTACATATACTAACTTATCACGATTCAGAACCTACAGAAATTATCCAAGGTTTAATATGGTTCATCTTTGCCCCTGCGGTATTGATGATGGAGAATTCTAATCTTTGGTATATTGGAATCCTAAGTTTATTGATTGGGTTTGGTGCGTTATATTCTGTTGTATATAGTAGTTTGGAAAGAAGAAAATTATTCGCTTACTTATATGGTATTGTTTCAATAGTTTTTGTTGTTATACACTTTAGTGATTACGAACCAAACACATGGAGTCATATGAATTGGGGTTGGGTTGTTATTGCTATCAGTGCGTTGAGTAACATCAGAAGAATTGCTCAGAAAATTAAGTCAAAAAAACAGGATAAGATTCAAAAAGACATTTCCAAAATGTATAGGGAAGACTTGGAGGAAAAAATACAACAACAGGAAAAAGAAAACTTTAACCTCAGGATAGAAAATATTAAATTAAACGATAAATTAAAAAATTACGAGTAATGATAAGTGAAATTTTATTCTCAACTTCTTTATTGTTTTTAGGTGGAGGACTTTATTTTGGACATCGGTCCCTGAATTCACTTCAAAGTAAGTTATCGGCAATGATATTATTGATTGCAGGTTTAACATACATGTATATGTCACAAATATTTGGTTTGGATGGGACCACAAACCTTAGAACATGGAGATATATGGATTGGGTTTTTACTGTCCCTCTTCTGATATATCAAATGTATACATTCTTAAAACCCAAATACAGAAAAATAGGTGTATTGATGTCTTCTATACTTTGTATGTTGGGAATGTTATTATTTGGTTTTTTAGGTGAGTCTTTAATTATACCTAAAGTATTAGGAGGTTTTATAGGTACTATGTTTTCAATTTACGCCTTTGTAAGTTTAGCTAATGGTATTAATAAAGAACAGTTGAAATTTTTCATTGGTGTGTTAACTTTATGGATGTTCTACCCTGTTGTATACTTTATGGCTGACTCGTTACAGACAATTATAATGTATTCAATTGTAGATTTAACTGCAAAATTGGGTGTGGCAATTTATATCCACACAAAACTTGAAAAATGGAAATAACTCCCGAAGTCAAAGAATTACTTTTAAGTTTAGCTAAAGACAAGAAAATATATTTGGAAGGAAATATATTAAAGGTTCTTAAGGCAAGTAAGAATGACAAGGAATTCCAAGAATATCTGAAGATTTGCAAGGATAGGGATGTGACTGCCAGAAAGAAACGTCTACAGGTTACCAAACAAGTTCAATCACAAAACAAAGACTTAGTTGCAAAACAGGAAGAAAATGATGCTTTGATGATTGAGCTTCAAGAAGCGTTGGAAGAAGCTAAAAAGGCCGAACAACTTGCGGAATCATTAAGAAAAGAGGCGGAGCAAGGTAAGGAGAAGGCTTTGGAAGATTTGGACCTGATGCAGAAAAAGAAACAATTCCAACTCATTGGAAAGATTGTTCAGGTGGCTTTATGGGTTATCTTAGGTGTTGGTATAATTACGACTTTGTTATTTGCGTATACTTTGGTGACTAACCAAGAAAATCCTATACTTGAATCTACATGGTCTAATCTTTTTGGTATCTTGTTGACTAACTCATTTAGTATAGTTGGAACTATCATGGGTGTAAAATATGCATCTGAAAATAAAGATTAATAATATGGAATTAAAAAATAAAAATAAAAATAAAAATAAAATATAAATTAAAAATGAAAAAACTATTAATTGGATTTTTATCCGTAACAATTCTTTTTCTTAGTTCCTGTCAGACAGAGGAAGTAAGATATATAAGAAAAAATGCAAACACATCAGAAGCGTCAAAAGATGTTCAAGCCCTTGATTCGGCATTTAAAGTGATGAAAATGAAAGGTTGTGATGACCCAACAAGTTGGTATTATCAAGCCGCTATTCACTGGGTCCCTACAAGAATTAAAGATAATCAACTATGTGATTCTTATACTGATTGGACAGAATTAAAAATTGGTTGGGACCAGTGTACACACTCACATTCAGGTGCTGAGGAAATAAACTTCTTAATATGGCATAGAATGTATATTTGGCACCTTGAAAAGATTGTAAGAAAAACTTCAGGATATGAAGACTTTGCACTTCCGTACTGGGGTTACACTAACTATGACAAAATAGATAAGGTAATGCCACCAATGTGGAGAGACTCAACAAGTGCGTTATATGAGGAATCGAGATTAGACTCACTTAATATGGGATATCCAATTAGGGGTAATGAGTTAAGAGTATTGAGAGGTGACTATCCAAGGTTAATGGAAATTACGGATTACCAAACATTCAATCAATATTTTGACCAAGGTATTCACGGCTCAATGCACAATTATATTGGTTCGGGTAATGCTCATGTTGAAGAACATTATAATAGTATCTCACAAAAGACCTCAACGACAGGTATGATGTCTGATGTTGCGACTGCGGGATTTGACCCAATATTTTGGGCTCATCACTCTAATATTGATAGAGTATTTCAACAATGGTTAAATTCACCTAACGGTCAAAAGATAACATTAGAACAACTAAAGGATAACCCATGGAAATACGCGTTTTTTAATGAGAACGGAGTCTTAATTAATTACACACCTGAGATGGTTATGGAGGTAGTTTATGATATGGATTATGATTATGATGATGAGAAGGTAAGTTTATCCTCAACTTTAAAAGATGCTAAAATTGGCGTAAGAGAAACTATTGATTTCGAAAGAGTTAAAGTTGTGATTGATGAATCTCCTAAGTATGTTGGTAGTGTTGAGACTCCTGATGGTTACGAAAGTGATAAGGTATTGTTAGAAATTGCAACGACATTTGAGGAAGTACCTTTTGGGTTTTATGAGGTTTATATTAACCATCCTGAAGGTGAATCTTTTGATGTTGAATCAGAATCATTCGCTGGTGTTATGAATTTCTTTGGTTCTAATCACGGAGACCCTCGTAATACAGAATGTTTCAAAGGGTGTTGTAGTCCTATTAGTGAAGACGGTAAATTAATGACTGTCTTTAACTATGAATTAAATACTGAGAAAAAATATGATATAACAATTTATCGTCATGATGGTATTGACGAAAGCGGTTTAATGGTAAATGTATTAAAATTAAAAAATTATAACTTGTAATATGAACGAAAGACCAAAATGTGGATGTGGTAACACATCAAATGTAGATGGATATTGTGATGGTTCACATATGAATATCATTAAAGAAGAGAAAGACTCTTAATCCTAATAAGATAGAAATGTTTTATTAAAAACCCTTACAGAGATGTAGGGGTTTTTATTTTTATTTACTATATTTGTAAATAATATTAAACTACTTATAATAATGGATGACCAGTTTGAAGACTTCGTGGACTATATTGATTTCTATGATGAAAAAGGTTATTCTGAACCTACGTTCTCTGAAGACTAATTATTAATAAAGACCAACTATGAAAAAGTTAATACTATTAGTGGTATGTGTGTTTTTTACGCATACCACATTTGCTCAGAGTGAGAGGGACCAAAAGATTCAAAAGGTGGAGACAAAAAACTCTTCCACCACTACCACTGTAAATAATAATAACAACTATAACCAAGGGTATCAGAATGGGTACAACAATGGTTATAACGATGGTATTTGGAACGACAGATATAGAACACCGTATTATTACAATCCATATGATATTGGATATTATCCGTATTGGAATACCAACCGTAGATGGGATAATAGGGACTACGTGATGACTACAGATAATGATTTGGTTCGTAGCAATCCAAAAAATCCAACACGATTATCTTTGGGTGTTTTAGTAGAAAGAGATATGTTCCAAAGTCAGATGTCACCATACATTATTACAGGTGGTGAATCGTTTATGATTATCCAATACCATTTAACCTTACCACTTATCTACCCATACTACGATAACATTGCTACGTGGGAAGTGGAAGATTGGGGTGATGAAAGTGCTGGTGGTGTGGAAGTCAAAGGAGACTTCTCCATTGGTGCTGGTAGAACGATGGATAGGTTCTCACCATTTGTAACTGTGGGTATTACTTCAAGGAAAAAGTATGATGCATATTACGATGAGTTGTATGTGCTGTCATCACCAAATCAAAATGGTGTTTACCTTATCAATGAACAAAGACAAATAAACATGAGTATTCGTGGTGGGTTCTTATACCATTGGGAATACGTGGAAATCATTTCTCAACTCCGTTACGATGGTAGAATAGGTATCGGTATGGGTGTGGGATTAAAACTTTAACAACATGAAACAGTTTCTAACCTTATTATTATTCCTTATTTCATTTGGGATGATGGGTTCTCACCTTTCGGGTGGAGATATCCAATACCGTTATATCGGTGATTCTACGAACGTTGCTCGTCAATATGAGGTCTTACTCCGCATATATAGAGATAACTCAGGAATTCCTATGGGAAACACTCAGACGGTGTATATTAACTCGTCTTGTTATACCCAACAGAGTTTAACGGTAACATTGATGGCGGGTTCAGGTGGTATTGCTCCGACATTGTTTGATTGTGTGGTCCCATCTTCAACAACAAAGACTTTGGAGATTTATGCTTATAAAGGTGTTGTCACTTTGCCAGGTAACTGTAGTGATTTTACGTTTTGGTGGCAACAATGTTGTAGACCTGGTGGTATTGATAACATTAATACTTCCAATGGATTTGGTTCTGACGGGTTTTACTTTGATGCAAAGTTAAATAATACAATGGGTCAGAACTCCTCACCTATCTTTGTTTCTGAGCCAGTAAGAGCGTTCTGTGTAAACAATCCATTCAATTGGAAACAGACGGTTATTGAGAACGATGGTGATTCAATTGCCTTCTCAATGATTAAGTGTAGAGAGGGTAACTATCCTGGTACTGATATTAACTTTGATGCGGGATGGTCAGCAACACAACCTATTACATCATCCTATTTCAACTTAAATGCGTCCACAGGTCTTATCAACTTCTTACCAACGATGCAAGAGATTGATGTAGCTTCAGTGTTGGTAAAAGAATATAGATACGATAGTTTGTATAACATATGGAATTTGGTGGGAACAGCATCAAGAGATATGATGATACAGATTGAGGCAACATGTGCTCCTGCGGTGATGGATGGTGTTGGTTTGGACTTTGACGCGCCAGGTCACTACATAGATACTATTACAGGATTACCGACAGTAGATTATGAATGTGGTGATACTGCGGTGACCATCTATTTGGATATTAAGTTGGATTGTTATTCCATTTCACCTGATGGGACAGACTTCAGGATGACATCACCAACGGGACAGCCGTGGGCAATCAAAAACATTATTGGTAACTGTAATGTGAATGGTGAGACAGATTCTTTAACCATTGTATTGAACCGACCATTAGCAGTGAATGGAAAGTATTACCTATATTCCAAAGTGGGTAACGATGGTAATACCATTGTAAATAAATGTGGTATTGCGATGGATGAGTTTGATACTCTCGTGGTTAATGTGGACGATTGTGTAAACTTAGTAATGGAATTAGAAAACGTTACAGTTATCAATGACTATCATCCTCAGGTTCAATGGAGTGTAGATACCACAACATTCTTCAAAGACCAATTTGAAAGATATGTAATTCTACGTGAAGATTTGGGTTGGCAACCTGTAGGTTATGTGTTCAATCCTGATAAGTTATTCTATGATGATTACTCAGCTACATTTGTAGACAACCAAAGTTACAACTACAAAGTGTATATGGTATATAACTCATTCAATTTGGATACTACGAGAGATGTTCATTCTATACTGTTACAAACGGATGGTAGTTGTGATACATTATGTTTCAATTGGAACAGTTATAATGGTTGGAGTAATCCTGAGTATGATATTATGTTGAAAGTAGATACAGGATGGATGAAGATATTACCATCACCAATCACTGATACTGCATACTGTGGGTATTTTGACACATTACAGGTGGGAACAAACATTTTCAAAGTGGTAACAACCAATGGTGTTGATACTTCTGAGAGTAATTACGCTACGTGTTTCCAACCACAACCACCAATTATTATTGTTCCAAATGTAATGACACCAAACGGTGATGGATTAAACGATATATTTGATATTAACTATATTGACTTATATGATGTCAAAAAGTTGACAATCTACAACAGATGGGGTACAATTGTATATCAGAGTGAGGACTACCAAAACAATTGGGATGGTGGAAATGTATCTGATGGTGTTTACTTCTATGTATTGGAATTGTGGAAGGGAACCGATAACACAAACTATTATGGAAACCTAACGGTTATTGACAATGATTAAAAAAATTAAAGATTTCTTCAACAGGTATTGGGTTCTATCAACATTTATCTATTTGTTGTTTATCCTGTGGTTGACTTCATGTGAGAACACTTACAAAGCGAATAAAAACTATCTCTATACCTTCTCATGCGTGATTGAGAAGGACGATTACGGTAGAAAGGTCTATGGGGCTCACCATTTCCTTTTGGACGAGCAAATCAAAGATATGTCATCATTTGAAGAATGTTATGTAAACTATTTGGAGTGGTCAGGATTGGATAAGGACGGAATGTATAAGAAATCCTACTACGCTGACAGAAAGAATGTGGACATTTATTTGGTGGATGAAGTGTGGGGAAGTGTAACAGTTGAATCAGCAGACCTTTGTAATTAAGATGAGAAAATATTTCAAACGAATAAAGGATATACTAACCTACTATGATTACCAACCAATGCTTTTCTTCTTGGCTGTGTATGACATATTATCACAACTAAACGCATGGATGCACAATCCTGGTATGGGTGATGAAGAATTAAACTACACAAAATATTTTGATTTATTCTATTTTGGTGGTGGAATTCTTACTGAATGGATTTATTTAGTTTACACCTTACTTTCGGTCTTTATCATATTGTTTTTGCATAAGGAAAATGTATTGGTCAAATTACTAATACCCAAAGTTATTATAGGTCTACTTTTTACTATAGACGAGTTTATTTATTTTGGTAAAACCATATTAGGTCTTGTTGAGTTGTCATTTACACAATATTACTCATTAGTTATGATAGGGGATTTATGGTGGCCAATAGTTTGGGGTTGGGTTTTATTTCAAATGATGAAAAAAAGATTATACTTAAATACCAATAAATGATGGATTGGACTGCAATTATAACTACATTACTTACCTGTATATTCGGAGCGGGAGCGTGGAAGTTTTATACCTATGTGGTTAAGACTAAAGCCAAACAAAGAACTGAAACGATGGACCAACACAATGTCTACAGAGATGATTTGCGTGAAAGAGTAAAACAACTTGAAGCTGATAAAGACGAATGTATCAATTCACTTATGGAGGTGAAACAGGAGTTATCTGCACTGAAGGTAAAAGTGGAATTCTTAGAGAAGGGTAAGTAAGAAAAAAGGGGTTGGGGATTAAATGCCGGCCACCATCAGAGAGATTTACTTAGTCCAACCGTCCAAAGCCTTTTTAAGTGATGGACTCGTTTCAACTTTACGGAAGTCAAAATCATAAGTTTCTTCAAACCAATCAGAGATGACATCCATGGCTTTGTGTTTTCTAACACCGATGTGTCTAACAAAGAAATCAACAAGGTCCTCATCAATAGATAATACATTCCTCGGACCGTCATCATCCTCCCAACTATCAGCCCATTCATAAAGGATGAATAATACCTCATTGTTAGGTGCGATAAATGCGTTCAGCGTGCTACCTTTAGAGTATTTGCTGGCAATGGATTTCACGCGACCACCTCTCATCTTTCCATCAAGATAATTAGCAACCACATTGTCAAATTGTTCGCGAGTAATTAAGTATTGTTTTTTCATCTGTTCTTAAATATGATTTGCCAATCGGGACTTAGGTTCATGTTGTTAGATAAAAAGTCCATGACATTATCTTTCAGTTCACCGTTCAATAAATCGGCATCGGCGTCGGTCTCAACCACAACAGTATTATTATCTTTACTTACGACCTTATATTTTTTACTACGAACTCCGAGACTATCTCTATATTGTTCAGGGGTATAATCACTCTTTAAGAATTTTCCCATCAATCCACTAAGTTCGGTCCATTCATCGTCAATCACGTATAAACTCACGTCTGAAACGTTCGGTCCAAGATATTTCAAAACACTTTTAATTTCCTTAGTAATCGTCCTATCAATTCCACTAAGTGGATTGCCAGTATAAGTATCCATTTCGTAATAGACTTCGGGGTGAACAATAACACCAATAACAATACCTGTGGTGATATCGTCAAAGTTAGATACTTCAACCATATAGTCGTCAATCAATTCAGGATAGCTCGGAGATATCAACTTCTCCAATAATCCTTTCACGATATCATTAGTAATCTTCATATCAGTAATCTGTTACATTATAAAACTCCACCATCACAAAAGCGGGGGACAAGTATTTCATTACATTTCTAACTCTACGTTCAATAGAATATTCCAATGATTTATCCCACGTCATAGAATGGGGCATCAATACATCAACACCGATACCTGTCTTACCTTCATCGTTCTGACGCAAGATAACATCATAACCGACAATATCCTTTTCAAACTCAGGGGTAACCAAAGTATTCAATAATTGTTTTACTATATCTTCAGTAATATTCATAGACTACAGTTCCATAAACCTCTGAACACCGACTTTATCATCATTAATATAAGGTTTAACATCCACATCAGTAATGCTAACATATTTCATGATTTCATCCACAGTATTCTTAAACGTCATAATATTAAAATACCCACCTGTGCCTGTGGGATTCTGACGGGTGGGAGTTCCATCACTCCAATATGATTTATGGTCAATCAGAGCATGAATAATAACACCACCTTCATCATCAACCTCAACCTTATAATCCAAAAGGAAACCTTCGGTCGGGTCAACATATAAGTTGTCCATTACTTTTCTAACAATCTGTGATTTATTATCCATACCAATAAATACTTAGGAATCCAAGTTTCGGAACCACTGACGGATAACTAAAAATACGTGAATTAAAGCATATCCTATAAGGGTTATCTTCATCATAATAAAAAGACCACGGAGGATGTTATCAAACACCCACATAATACATCTCGGGGAGGATAGAATAAATGCCGTAAACAACCATTAAGAAACCGACAATCTCAATCCACCATAACTTATTCTTAAATTCATCACTATACATAATGATGGCGGTGGATGCCAACTGAATAAGAAATGGTAGACCCACACCAAAAGATACAAAGAAATACAACAGGGGAGTAACAATACCCACAGCAGCGCCAGCAAAGTGAATCAGGCGAGTATAAGACTCTTTCATCTTAAACTGAGTGGCGGCACCCACAAAACATAATCCAATCCCTGATACAAACATCGGCAGGGTTCCATATAATAACATCGGTATACCTATTCCCCACGTGAAGAATGTAAACAATCCCTTTCTCCCAACAGGTAATGAATACCAACTATCACTAATGGACGGTAATACTCCATAAGAACTTACAATAAAAGAAACGTAAGTAATGAATACAAATATCTGAAACAATAATAACCCCATAATAAATCACTTTCTATTAATATACATAATGGGATATAGGTGTAAAGTAATCCCCATCCCCCTTTTCCCTTACAGGGACGTTCATTCCCCTATCGGGTCATTCACTAACGGGGTCTGAAAATAACTTTACCCCAAATCCCCCTAAGAAGGTCATCTAAAGACTAATTCCCTAAAACCTATAGGGGATATCCATACAATAGTTTATCATTACCCTAAAGGGATATATAACAATACTATATACACAATATCCTATAAGAGAAATATACCCATAGTATATAAACAATAACCCATAAGGGTTATAAATAACAATACTTTATCCCACTTTCTCCCACTTATGAAAGTCTATACAAAAGACCTTATATTTAAGGTCATATTAAATAATTCCCCCTACGGGGTTCGTTGAGGGTAATTAATTAAAACCTACAAGACTACGTCTCGGCCGCATCACTATCTAAACTACTATTATTTACTGGAAATTATATATACCTATTTCTACACCATTATAACACATACAAAATCAAAAAAGTGGGGATTACGCCGATGAAATCACAGAAAAAGTGTTGTTTTATACTTCTAAGGGGTAAGTGGGACATAGTGGTAAAACCCCTCAAGGGATTATCCCCCATGTAGCTCCCCTATGACATTTTGACAAATCCAAGAAAAAAGGACAATACTTTTAAACAAAATTGTGTGTATAACTATTGTGAGGGGGAATTCCCCTACGGGAAAGGTGTGTACCAATACTATACAGAAATACTATATTAACTTTATACTTATGGGATATGGATATGTTAGAGTATATAAAGGAGAACTTTACCCCAACGGTGACGGAGGATATGAATGGGATGAAGGTGATACTGACCAATGAGAGTGAGGTGGTACCCGATTGTATCATATGGTTTGAGCCAGCTAAGAGGGGATGGAGTAAGAAACCCATTAGTGGGAATCAGTATATCATTGTTGATGCATACCTACTACCCCTGTTTGAATTCTTCACCAAGTATATCGGGGTGAGTGAAGATGACTACCAAGACCTACGTATGAATGTCATCCACTACTCCATGGACATTATGGACAAACACCTTAATGGGTAGAGGAAGGAAGGGGGGACTATAATCCCCACCACACAAAAGAGCATCAACACAAATATACGGCAATAATATTTCCCCCACAACTTGTGCAACTAAAAAGAATTCCATATCTTTGTTCTGATGCTTTGGCCCCAACAACAAACCACACACTAAAGCACCAACACAAAGATACAACATATATTCCACATGGCCAAATGTCAGGACACATTGTCATACCCCTATTTATAATCCTCAGCTAACCTCCCCCCATAATAGTCATAAGGGGGTCTCCCCATTAATATTCCCTATATACCCCCCATATGGGGTCCCCCCCTCCTATATGGGGGTCCCGTATCCCCCCTCCCCTACCCCTTTCAGAGGTCGTTTTGGGGGTTTAATACCGTAAATAAAGTTTATTTGGTTTTGTAAAGAAAAATGTTTATATAAAATTTTGGGAAAAATTGGGTAATAAAGTGTATATATAGATATGAGATTGAACGAAGAAATAGTACGAATAATGGAGTTGATGGATGGGATGGAAGATTATTCTGAATATTTTCCTATTATGGATGAGATGTTTAAATTTATTTCCGATGAGAGAAGTGATAGAATTGAAGTGTTGATACCTGATTACGAAGGTGATTGGAATCTTAATAATTGGAATAGGGGAAAAACTATGGGTATTATGAGTTATTTTATTGAACAATCTAAAAATCCGAAATTGGTTGAGTTTGTATCTAATGGTAACGTTCCGTATGACTTATCATATCAATGGATTAAAAGTCGTAGGTAACGGATTAGTCAAATATATATCACAATAACCCTTCCAATTACGGAGGGGTTTTTTTATACTATTTCCTCAGAAACAGGGGGGTGTTTTGAAAATACCCTAAAAAGGTAAAAAAGAAATTTTGGGAAAAATTTGTGGAATATGGACTATTGGTGGTAATGGGTTATACTATGGGGAAATAATATATTATGAACAACGAACAGAAAGCGGAATTATACAATAGGTTCTTGGGTGAGTACCATAGATTGGAGAATCAGATTAATCAGGTTAAGATGAATAAGTTTGATTTGAGTGGTGATGACCAAAGGATTATAGGTGAGTTAGAGAAAAAGAAGTCTTACATTATGGGTAGGATTCAGGAGTTGGGGTAATCATCAACGATATGTTGTATGGGTACCTTTTACATTAACGGAAAAAATGGTATAATTTATATATGGAAAATGAGATGAATATAATTAAATTCAAGGACAAGGGATTTGTCTTGGTTTACCCTGATAGACAGGAAGTTTGGAATCGGGGAATTGAGAAAGGAATTGGAGTGGGTAGTTCTTACATACGGTATAAGGCTGAGATATACAAACAGTCTGTATAGATGGAATACAATCTCAATTGGGTAAAGGGGATTATGATAGAGACTCATCCCAAGTTTGGGGATATGGGTTTTTATCTTGATAGACCTATGGAGATTGTTGAGGTATTGGGTGATGAGGACATTACCCTTGTTCACCCAAAGAGGTTTGGTATAAATATTTTGGGTAGACCTGATGTTACTGTTGAGGATATACAGGGGTTCTGTGATACGATGAAGTATATTGGGATGAAACCTTATTATTGGGATTATGACCAATGGGGTATGTTATATTTTGAGTTTGAGTTGAATGTTGGGGATAATGTATATTATGAAAATGAGAAGATATGGGAATAGTATGGATATTTTTATTTTTGGGTTTAATGGTTGGGGGAGCTTGGCTATTGTCTAAGGATGAATGATTGAATGAGGCCGAGACGATAGTCTTGTAAGTTTCCTTCAACGAATATATTTATTGGTATGGATGGATACATTGGACAGATAATATTATTCCCAAAGAATTGGATACCTCTGAATTGGAGGATATGTGATGGTTCGGTAATGGATACTGATAAGAATATGGCTCTTGCTGTTGTATTGGGGTATTCAGAGGATTCTTCAACGTTCTCGTTGCCGATTATAGATTCCCCTCATTCTGAGTATGTGTATATCATCTGTATAAATGGAACCTTCCCACAAAAATCATAATATGAATATCAACGAATCCCATAGAGCCGAAATCCGTAAGATGTATATGAATGAACAATTGTTTCAGGGTATTAAGAACGGATTGATACATTACCAAACGAGTAAGGGTAAGGAAGTAAAATATAAGGTTACGAACCCGATGTTTTCTGATATTAAGGTTTTGGACTTTGACTTGGATTCGGGTGAGTTCGAAGTGGAGTTGAAGAAATACTTTGTGTCCATTAATAAGGAGGGTAAGTTTAACCCTGATGTCTTGGATGATGTTGTTGAGAATATGAACAACGGTGTTAAGAGGTTCGACATTCCTGTTCAGGGAAATATACGATTAAATTTTGAGAGGATATGATTCGTTGGGAAGACTATGAGAATAAGGACCAACTCTATAAGTTGTGGGACGCCACGGGTGTGGACTATAAGTCTACTCGATATTTGGGGGACAAGTTTGAAACCTTTCAGGACTACCTGTTGTTTGTTGCCGATTACCACAATATAGAAAACGTTTCTGTGTTGGGTTTGTTCTCCCACATACGTCAGGATATGAACGACTATATGTCTAACCCTGAGAACATCCCTTGTGGTGGGGATGCCGAAATCCGTATGTCGGGTATTGATATTGATGACCGACAACTATATGAAAAATCATACATGTCTAATTCATATGATGGTATGGGTGGAAAGCCGTGGGGGAAATTTGATTTTGTTTTACACAACCCTTCGGGGTTTGAATGTGAACCTATCCCTGGATATAGTGAGAAAGATATGATGGAAGATTTCCTATATAGAAAATATAAAGATACGGAAATCCCTTCAGAGGGTATTAAAGATACTGACGAGTATAAGAAATTCTGTTTTGAGGAGAGTTGCTTTCATTATGTCGTTAGAGACGTATTGGGTAAAATCCGTAAGAAGTATGGGATTTCATTAAACGTCTCAGGAGGGGAAAGAGAATAATGACCATTAGTGATGCCATAACAGATTACTTCCGTAAGAATTGGAAGGACCTATCTAAACAGATTGGTTTTCATGCTAACCTTGTGGCTGACCACTCCGAGTGGGTTGGTCTGATAAAAGACATGAAGTTAAGGGTCACCCCTACAGAAGATGATATTGTCATTAACGGTTTTCAGTATGTCGGGCCAGGTGACCTTAACTTGGATGTCTACTTAAATGTAGACCATATCTTGGAGTTTCCTATTGACCACTTTATGTTTGCCCGTGAATCTCTAATCCCTTGGTTAAATAGGGGGATACTAAAATACTTCGGTATAAATCTGAATACTGACTTCGCCGATATTAACGTGAACTTTTACGACAACATGGGGGATGTGGACTCTTACGAACTTCCTGCCGATTATGGAAGAACAAAGCCGAGTTTTTTTTACGACCATCCGAGTAGGTTTTGGGTGAAGACGGACAAAAAACAAAATATTAAGGAACAGAGGAAACAGAAGAAAGACGTTCTTATTTTGAACTTCCCTAAAAAGGGTATGGAGATGAACATCATGAAGACCCTTGGAAACATTTTTGTTTCGGGGGTGTTTGGGTCCATTAATCAGTCATTAGATTGGGTGACTAAAAATGGGGACGACTTCACAAAACCCCTGAAGACTTTGGTCATCGGTGCTCATGGAAATAAGTGTAGTAGTTCTATTATGTCTACCGCTAAGGATAACGGAAAATCAGACGAAGTCGTATTATTGCAACAATTACAGGGTAAAGGATTTATCGGTCCGAATACTGTGGTGTTCTTTACCTCTTGTTTTGGTGCTGATGATTTGAGTAAACTGACCTATTCTTCTCAGGCGTTAGGTGGTCATAGAGTTCACGGAGCCGAAGGTGTCTATAACTATGTAACGGGAAATGCCGATGCATTTTATTCTTGTAGTTTCACTCCGAGTGATAACGATAAGATGTGGAATGGTGATTTGTATGAAAAATGGTGTATGTTGAAATACGGCAAATATATTATTAATAACCCTAAGTTGTATAATGAATATTACCTTGAAAGAGGATATTGTCGTAGAGAAAGCGGCGCACCTTATAAATTTCTATAAATTTTTTTGGGAACGACACCCTCCCCTGAAAGGGCAGGTGTAGTGACCCTTGAGAAAATAGAGGGTCTAATAAAATAGGGTGTCTTAAATCTCTCTGATGCCGGTAATTAAATCTCTCGCGCAACCCGTCCGACCTTCGGTCGTTCGTTTTTCTCTGTAAAACCGTCGTCGGTCCTGACGGACCTCCTAAAAAAAAATCTTTCTGACGCCGGAACTTATTTTAAGAAGGTCTATTAAATGTGTCTCTAAAAATCCCCCGACCCCCTTTTTTTTGTTTTATGTAATATTTATAGTAAAAACAATTTTATTATGGGACAAAGATTAATAATATCTGAAAACGAAAAAATCCAAATCAATAAGATGTATGGTTTGGTAAATGAACAAAAAGATGACCCAAACTCAAAGTCTCAAGAGAAGGGTTACAAAGTAGGTCCAATTCCAGGAACATCACATTTTAAGGGAATGGAGTTTGATGTCTCACCTTCACCAGTTAAGAATGACAGAATCAAACTTCAGTCAGGTTTGAGTCAAGGAGAATCATTGAACATCATTGAGTTTGATTATTCATTTGCCCCAACAAAAAGTACAAGTGGTTTTGTTGCACCTGCTGAGTTCAATTGTAACACTGGAATGTTATACCTACCTTATGACTCGGAAGGTGGTAAAGATGATAAAAATTACGCAGTTGGTGAGAAGTTTTCATTCTTGTTGACTAAGTTCTGTTATAGAACAAAAAATTAAAAAACATAAAATATATAACCATGAAACACTTATTAAACAATATTTCTGAAGAAGAAAAAAATAGAATCCGCGAACAACACGAAGGCGGAATGAACGTAGCCATTGATAACTTCAAAAAATTGGTGGAAACTAAATTGGGTGACGCAAAACCATATCTTACTGAAGCATCACAAGAAACATGTGAATCATGTGGTGGTATGATGGTAGAAGGTGAATGTGTTGAACAATGTGGTTCCATGAAAGAAGAAGTTAGTGAACAATCTGACCAAGATGTGATTAACATCATTAAAAGAATGGTCATGACACTTGACGGTGGAGTTAAAAAAGATTTGGAGTCATTGAATTTTGACGATAACCAAAAGGTCTCTTTCTTTGATAGAATGATGGTGAACCTAAATGAAGGTATCTCAGAAGAAATGAGTGAGCAAAATGCTGAAACACTACCACAAAAAAATGGTGTAAATCTTGGACCATTAGATGATAATGAGATACGTGAGTTAGTTAAACAAATTGCTGATTGTTTAGATGATAATGGTAAAGAATTAATATTCAGACTAAATCAAGATAAAAGTAATCATAAAACTTTCTTTGACATGATGATGTCTCAGATTGGTAAGTTTGTTGATGATTATATAAGACCAGGAGCTCAAGGATAATTAATAACTCATAAAATAAAAAAACCCTCACATTTCTGTGGGGGTTTTCTTTTTCTTGTTGGTTTGGTTCTTACGCCATCATACGGTCAAATGACTCATTGATTTCTGACATAAGAGTTTCGTAGTTGTAAGTATCACTGAACAAACACGAAGCAATGGTTAGTCGGTAACGCTCAATGAATCTAACTTTCATCTTGTCGTCCAATTTACTGAACTCTTCAATCCACCAACGTCCAAATTCTGAAAGGTATTCGTCAACATCGTCGTACCATTCCTTTTGGTCTTCTGGCATGTTTTCATACTCCTCAATGATATTTGAGTAAGTTGGGATGTTTTCTTTACCCCAATCACTCATCAATGATTCAATGGTGTTCACCATATCTTCGTGAAGGTAAGCGAAGTCCAACATCTCCATAAGGTTACTGTCCAATTTGTTTACTGTTCCATCCAAATCGTTCTCGTCGTAGTAAAATCTCTGTGGCATGATTTTTATTTTTTTTAAGTTTATACGACAAATATAAAAGATAAATTTGATATGGACAACACCTATCTTTTATTTTTTTGGACTATTTATTGTAAAATCATATGATAATGAAAAAAGTTACATTAACAGAAGAACATATTGAAAACTTGGTTCGCAAAGTTTTGGAAGAACAAGGTGCCGTATCAGGAGCAGCCACAGGGATGGGTAGAAGTGAAATCAATAGCCTACCTAAATGTTCCAAAAAGAATTCGGAAGAACTAATTGGTGGTGTAGTAAGAAATCATGAGGTGACGGATTCTCGTCTTCAAGCATTTCAGGTTGCAGCTAATAAAGCAGGTACAGGAACAGAACTATATTTGGAAGTTAAAAAAAGACCATTCTGTAAATTAAGATAACATGGTTAGTGAGAAGGCTATAGAAGACTTACTCAATACATTGGGTAAAAAACTCGCAATGGACTACTACGGTCTTGACCTTAACTTCACGGTTGTTGAGGTTAGTGAAAAATATGGGTTTCCAAGAATTGTCGTAAAGACCGACAAACAAATTCCAATGACATTTGAAGTTAAAATTGAACCAGGTATGAACGCCGGTAGGTTCGCTCGTATTGGTGATTTGTTGGGAAATCTTAGTTATATCATGAAATATATAGGTCTTAAAAATGTAGACTTAGCAATCCCTGAAGAACAATCACCCGAAAAATACGGAACCGTTGTAACTCCCGATGACTTTATCAAACACCCACAAAACTATGTGGAGTTGGAAAGTGTGGGACATGTATTAGAAAAAGATACGGGTTATGTTTATCCTCTTTATCAAAACAATAAGATTGAAGTTATGAATTCTATACACCTTTCAGAGATTTTTGAAGATGATTGGTGGGATTCATTATCGTCTGAGGACATTCACACATTAGAGAATATTTATAGGTAACTAAACTAAAAATTATTCATTATGGCGTTCAAAGACATTTTTAAGGACAACAATGACTACAACGAAAAAAACATCGTTGGTTTCTTGTCATTCGCAGTTATGAGTTTAACTGCCATCGCAGATGTGGTAACAGGTATCTGCGGTAAAGAATTGGTTATTGATGATACCATCTTTAACTCATTCGTGATTATCACATTAGGTGCTTTCGGTATTGCTGAAGCAGGTAAAATTTTCGGTAGTAAGAAAGCTTAGTAAGACTTAGAAGGAAACAATAAATTACCCTCACATTTTTTGTGGGGGTTTTTTATTTATGTTATTTACAGAAATGGTTAGTCAACTATTTTTAAGTAAAATGAGTACAATGGATAAAAACTATAATGACATTAAGGACACTATCGCTAAGTTTGATAGGGTAATTGTTACAGGTCCTCACGGGGCGGGAAATAAAATTACTGCAAAAATTATTGAACACGATTTTGGATTGAAGTATATCCGTTTTGAGAATCCGTGGTCACACCACAATTATTGGGACCATGAGTTGGGACTCAAAAGAGAGTTGGAAAAAATCAGAGAGGAAAATGAAAAATATGTTTTGTTCTCACCATCGGTTTCAGGTCACCTGTTAAGGATGATGGAATATCTTGATGACACATTAATCGTCTTTACCTACAAAGACCCTGAAGAAGTTCATAAGTATACCTTAAGAAATGACTACCTAAAAAATCAAACTCACACTTATGAGTCTTTGGTTTATACTGATGTTATTGTAAATGAGTTTCCTGAATATGTGGATTTATTGACTGAGAGTATTGACGATATGACGTGGATGTTTTGGGAACAAGTACAAAAGGAACGTGTACCACATACGGCAGATTCCCACCACAACAGTTTGGAATCCCATCCACTATTCATTCCAAAAGAAGAAAGGTCACATTTCAAAGCATGGCAAACGGCTCATGACCAGAAAGGACATAATTAATATATTTATAAATAAAAAATTATGACACCACAGCAGTACGAACAATTATTCTCAGGGTTTACATTTGGTAGTCCAAACTTATCAGATACTTTAACATTTACTCAGGTAAGTGGTCGTACTCATATTGATGTGATTGATATTAATGTTTCGGCATCCACTGTATATATGTCTGACTATATGGGTTATCCAAATGATATTTGTAATCCTATTTCAGATGTATTAGAAGCGAGTGAGTTTGCAGGACAAGATGGGGATAGAGTGTTTAATTTATTTTTTATGGATGGTACAGACAAAAAGCATCTGGAAAGTTTTTGGTTTGACTCCGATGGTCTTTTGATATTCTCCCCTGTTATTCCTTAACTAAAATGATTTACAGTAATAATCCTCCGTTTATTTTTATTCACATTCCGAAAACGGCGGGAACCTCATTTGAAGAGGCGTTATACCACTATCAAGATTTTACGATACACGATGAAGAAATTCATCAACCATTAATTCAATATAGGGATTATCTTTCTCGTGAAGATTTTGATGACCATTTCAAATTCTGTATTGTAAGAAATCCATTTGACTTGATGTATTCCACTTGGTTATATTGGACCAACGGTAGTGAATTCAAAATCCCATTTGAAGATTGGGTGATTTGGAGACATGAAGGTCGTATGATGGAAGGTTTGAAATTCGTGGAGGACGACTCTGAAGATTTAGATAAATCAGGGAAGTTACAAATTTCTTGGTACATGAATAGGACACCTCAAACTTATTGGTTTTTGGATGAGGATGGTAATTTCTTGGCCGACTATATTGTTTCATTTGAATATCTTCAAGAAGGATTCAATGAGATTGTGGACCACTTGGGTTTGACGGATGTGTATTTACCTCATGCCAATAAAGGTCGTGAAAGTTACGATAGAGATTATAGAAAATACTACACTGAAAGAACTCGTAAAATTATTGAAGAAAGGTATTGGATGGACTTAAAACTTTTTGGATACGAGTTTGACGAATTGTTGCCGAATAAGGAGAAGTTTGGTTTTGTGACTCCTGAAAAAAATTCTCTTAAGAAAAATGATATTAATTATGAGTGTTCTTTTTATATCAACCATTCTTCCATGCCGTATGGGTTTCATACTGGCTTAAGGAGACATACCACGGGTGATGATTTTGAAGAACAACTAAGAAGTTTTGAGACTCGTAAATTAGAGAAGCGTTTTAATTCTCTTAATCATAATATTGGAAACATAGAAAGGAACATTCACGAGATGGAGGACGCCTTGTTTAATAGTGATGATGATTTTGATACCACTGATTTGGAGATTTTAATTATTGAGGAGCGTCAGAAAGAATTGATGTTTAAGTTAAAGGCTAGTAAGATAAGACAAGAATTAGAGAATAGGTAGATATTTATGGATATGAAACCATCGTACAAAGATTTAATGACCATTTATTATAATTCACAGGTGACACCACAATTGGATTGGGTGGACGCAATTGTTGTTGATAAATTTGACATTGTACGAAAGAAAAAAGAAAATGCAATTTTGGATATTAAAACTAGTCAATTTGTAAATCGGATGGTTCCGGTTATAGATGCTAAGATTCGTATCTTATCTAATGTTGATGTTCCTGAGACTATGACATCTATGCAATTTTTTGAAAAATTAGGAATGTCCCCTACTGATTTTTCTAACATGATGTATGACAGTAAAATTGAAAATTATATTGGTCTACCTAAAGGGGTGATGTATAATGATTTGTCTGATTTTGATATGCAGATTCTTACTAAAGACGAGGTAAAATCTGAATTGGACGAAAGAATCATTAATATATTTAAGACTGACAAGCCTATTACTACTCTGGGTATGTTCTAACCCTCTCACCTCACCAGGTGAGTTACGTTGGACTTTTTCCACTTCGTGGGGTATCTACCCCACTCGTGTCTTAAAAACGTCTTAAAATCAAAATTTTCCTATATAATAATATTATATAATAATTCTATTATTTTCTTATATTTTACTTATTCTACTATTACTATATTATATATTATATTATAAGAATAATAATTATCACAAACATCACGAAAAGACATGCGATTAGAAGATTTTATTTTGGTGAAGGATAATGTGTTTACAAAAGAGTTCTGTCAGGAGTTGGTGGACTTTTTTGAAAACAACCCAGAATATAGGCATAAAGGTGAAATGGCTGGTGGTTTGAATACTGAGGTAAAAGACACCACAGACCTTAACCTTTTTAATTATCCTGAACTTATGGAGAGGTATGGAGATTTCGTTCTCTCTAAATTTAATGAAGTGGTTAGTGAATACGCTGAATCTTTACCATTTCAGAATAAATTTGACGCACCTTCTGTACTATTTTACGAAAACAGTGAATACACCACTTGTCAGATTCAAAAATACGATAAAGGGGAGGGTCATTACAATGCATATCACTTTGAAACAGATAATTCTGAAAATTGTTGCCGTGTATTTGTTTTTATATTCTATTTGAATGACGTTGATGAAGGTGGTGAGACAGGAATGTTATATTCAAATACTAAAATTAAACCGAAGGCTGGACGAGTAATTTGTCACCCGGCTACATTCCCATTTGTACATAATGGACACACACCAATTTCGGACGATAAATACATTTTAACGACCTGGTTGAACTACGTGTGATATTTATAATAGTAAAATATTGTTTGAAAATGGGTGTTTTTTAGTGAAATATCCATTTTTTCGTTTAACACGAATAAATGACTAAATAAAATGTCATGGAAGATGATAAAAGACAGAAAATCAACTCTCTTGATAGTAAAATCAAGGAATTAAGTAAAGAAAAAGAGTCAATACAGGGCTCTTGCTCACATAAAACCACTAAGGTAAAGTTCGAAACAGGTACAAATACTATGAAACTCTATTGTGCTGAGTGTGATAAGGAGATTGGGTACCCCAAAAAGGAGCAAATTGACGAATTTTTAGGATAAATTTTCCGAAATTCCCTCTTTTTTTAGAAAACAGTTCAAATGAACGTTACCTACCATGTAATCTTCGGGTATTCTCTCGGTGTTTTCTCCACAAATCGGACAAATATTAACGTTATATTCCATTTTTAGTGTATTTTAACCTAAAATAGGTAATATTTATAGTAAAAACAAGATTATGGCTTGCGAAAATTGTACATGTAACGAAACTTGCCTCACTGAAGGGTGTACTTGCACCAATTGTGAGTGTCAAATGAAATAACGACCCCCTTTTTAGGGGATTTAGGACCGTTATCAGTTATGGTAACGAAAAAAGGGAGAGGTTCGCTACCATCTCCCTTTATTTTTCGTAAAAGTCTCTTAAAACGTCTATTTTTTGAATATTTCCTGTAATTTCTTCAAATCATCGATTGTAACTCCCTCATCAAACCTCTTAAAACCCTTAACAACGGTTCTTGGGTTGGCAGTATCAACAACTTGTTGGATAAATTTCTTTCTTTTACTGATAATACCCATCATCAGGTCCAACATTTCCATATCCCACTCAGATTCTACATAATTCATGAAATCTTCAGTGGTAAATGGGGCGTCAAAGGTATCTAAGTCTACTTTTTGTTCTTCTTGTTCATTTACAGACTCATTGAAAGGAATTTCTTTGATATTATCAATTTGATGTTCGGTATCTTTAGTATCATAAATCTCTGAGTCTACGAAATCACCGTCACCTACCGAAATTTCATATTGGTCAAACAAATTTTGTATGAACACCTCTGAATATCCCTCTATTTCACCAGTATAAAAGTCAGCTTTCCATGCCCAATACTTTTCAACACCATCCCACTCAAATTTTTTCTTTGGAGGAATCATATATTCTTCAGAGTTGAAGTTTCCACTATCTAAAAGAGAAGAGTTGTCCTTCATAAAAGTAAAAACGTAATCGTCAACCTCATTTACTGTAACATTATTGATTCCCACTAATTTTAAGTTGGCATATACTTCATCCAAGAATGGATTTTGAGCACTGAGGTTATCAAAACTAACATCGTTATTGTAGTTTGATAATGTATATTGAATAACTTTTAGAAGTGCCTCTGTATTAACAGGTGCAGTTCTCGGCATTTTGTCTTCGTTCATACTATTTTTACTCATTCTAATAAATGGATTTACTTATAAATATCCGTATATTTATATTAGTATAGACAATTTTTTCATGGACAAAATAATTCAGGTATTGAAAAGTTGGATTGATATTAATCTGACAGAACTAAAGACAGGTAGATTACCTCACGTCAGTTTTATTATTGACCGTATCATATCCCACCCAACCAGTAGAGGACTCGTAAAACATCTAAGTGGTTATGAGGTGGTTAAAATCGGTTATATCCTATTCCACATGTATGAAGGGAAGACCTTGGAAGAAGCCAAAGAAATAGCTGAGAATATCCATACGGTCCATGTCGTTGAAATCACTGATATCGGTGATGAAATGGAAGAGTGTGAGGTTTGTTATGGTGATGGAACTATAGAATGTCGTACTTGTGATGGAGATACGACCATTGACTGTCGTGAATGTGGTGGTGACCCTGATAGTGTTGAAGGAGGATGTGACTGGTGTGACGAAACTGGAAAAATGGAATGTGACGAGTGCTACGGTGATGGTGATTTGGAATGTTATGAGTGTGGAGGTGATGGTGAAATAATGTCAGGTTATGAGTATGTAGAATTTGATGAAGGTATATGGTTATTCACGAATGATGAGTTATATAAAACATATCAAGCCAAGATGGATGGAAAAATCCAAAACATAGATTTCTACGAAGAAAGTGATGAACACGCTGGTGACCTATGGTTATACAAAAATACGAAAGACGGTATGAGATTAGAGGACTTCAACTCCGTCAATATGATAGAAAAACCTGAGGATGGTGAAAGTATTGTTGTTGATTTAGATGAGGATATCCCATCAGGATTGAAGAATATGATGAGCATAAAAAAATTCGGTAACTCAGGGAGAGACTACCGAATTATTTAATAACGTTAAGTACGTTTCTTACAACATATGTTTGTTTAAGAATCTATCTACTTTGAGAACACCATCGTGACCTGTACTGAAACCTGCAGATACATTTGTCAATCCCATTACCTTAACAACCGTTTGGTCAACTAAGTTAACTTCAAAAATTGACTCTCCCACTTCTTTTCTGTAAAGACCTTTGGCGAATTCTTCAAACCCTCTACCAATCAACATATCAATTAATTCTGTATGCGCAGTGAAATCAACCGGTAGAACTGGGTCCATCGGTTTCAAGTCACTCGGTTGAGGTGTCGGAGAAGGGTTACTTACTTTTTTTTTTAAGTCGTCATTAAGACCACTTTCCAAATCTGCAAGTTTCTCATCCATTTTGTCCTTCCACGTCTCATCCTGAGGTTTCGTGTTATAATCGTACTTATAAGGGTTTTCACCTTCGTACTTCTTTGCTCTTGGTTTGAACAAATTTTTGAAAAAATCTACTAATTTTTTGAACATGATGTTTAAGTTTTAGTTATAAATAGTGTTTTAATTATTAATAGTCAAGGTATCTGTAGAATTATTAAAAGTAATTTCACCTGTGGTTGTAGAATCATAATTTATGGTTCCTGAACCATGTGAAGTAATGGTAAATGGTGGTTGGTATGGGTCTGTATTGTCCCCAAAGTAGGTCCAATGTGGTAGTAGTGGGTTTGTGATTGTATCAGTAGGTCTATCACTTAGATAGTCATCGGCCATATCTACTTTCCATTCTTCTACACCATCAATATTGATTAATGAAAGGACGTGTTGTAGGTCCTCTATAGTGAATGGTTCGTGAAATAAAATTTTGTTGTTTTCAGTATCAATCGTGAACTTCATCTTTAACTTCTCTTTTTACAGTTGTACACTTTCCTTCGTTCATTGTGTTATAAAGGAAATATAAAAGAGATGTCATTAATAGTAAAGAAACTAACTCAGCAATCCAGTATTGAATATTATGTCCACATTCTATGATAATCCCACCTTTGATTGTGTTGGTTATAGATAACGCAAATACATAAAGAAAGGCGTAAATAAGTTTTCTGTATTTTTTGAACATATTATAGATAGATGTCTAAAGTGTCGGAATCTTTAGAAACTTCATCCTTAAAGTCTTGAGTGAAGTCTCCGTCTTTTTTTAGATACTCAGAAGGGATTTCTGAGAAAACCCATTCCAAAGATAAAACGGCTACCAAGTTTTTATCTCTATCAAAAATAGGGACTGAAGAGTGTGACTTAATACCTTGAGAAAGAGATAAAGACCTTAGACCTAAATCTTCCATTTTATTCACGTCAGAATAGAACATAGTCATTTCAATAACACTCTTTATAAAAGAATTGAAATGAGAAACCAGATGGTTTTGGTTTTTTTCGGCTTTTCTTTCTAATCCATCTGAGTTTCTTTCATAAGTAATTGAAACTTTCTGCATCGGTGCATTGGTATAGAAACTTCCACCATTGTGGAATTGCCATATGTAGACTCTGTCTGCGTTATATCTTCTTCTTATCTCACGAATAGATAAGTGAACGATTTCGTCATTTTTAATCTGCTGCATTAAGGACTCTCTTGACTTACTTTTTTGTTTTCTGTCAGACATCCTTCTAAAAAAACCAGCCCCTACAAGTGCAACAATAATAGAGGTCAGTGATGTTATTAATAGTTCAGCAATTTTTACCCAATCCATGAAATACAATTTATACTAAATAAATATACCAAGAGGTGACATTTATCAGTTTTTGAGTCTAAAATGAAACAAAAAACCCCACCGAATGGTAGGGTTTTAAGAAAGGAATATGTGTTACATATTACTTTTTGGTGGTGATGATTTCATCAATAATACCATAATCCAAAGCTTCTTGAGAAGACAACCATAAATCGCGAGATGCGTCTTGTTTAACTTGCTCAGGGTCTTTACCACAAAACTCACCCAATAGTCCAAATAGAATGTCATTCAACTTTTTCCATTCGTTCATAGTGATTTCTGCATCTTGGATGTTACCCATGGCACCTCCTGATGATTGGTGAAGCATTGTGCGAGAGTAACGAAGAGATGAACGCATCCCTTTGGTACCTGCACCTAATAGAACTGAACCCATCGATGCCGCCATACCAGTGTTAACCGTGGCAATATCAGATTTGATGTAATGCATCACGTCCACCATTGAAAGTCCTGACTTTACTGACCCACCTGGTGAGTCAACGTGCATTGTAATTGGCATATTATCCACAGAGTCCAAATACATAAGTTGTGCTTGAACCATTGTAGACATATGGTCATTTACTGGACCCGCAACCCACAACAGCCGGTCTCTCATCAAACGAGAGAAGATATCCATCTGTGTTACCCTCATCTCACGTTCCTCCAAAATGTAAGGGGTTAGTGATGATTCAATTTGTTGACCAGCATAGTCCATTTGTGATGAGGTCATATTGAAGTCACTCATTGCGTACTTTCGAAAATCTTTTCCGTAATCCATATTTTCTGTTTTTATTTGATACAAATATAAGATATAATTTTTACTTCGTCCAAACTTTTATTAAACTTTATTCATGATAACACCAAATATTGATACAATACAAGTCGGAGACTTTTTAATCTACACCTCAGAGATTGACTATGTTAAGAACTTAGACCGAGATGAACTCATGGATGAGTTTTGGTCTGATGAGTTTTTAGGGGTGAATAGATTAGATGATGGTACCTATGAAAATCAGGGACCTGGTGTACACGTCACTCTTGATGATGAAAACCTTCCACACTTTTTTCAGGATACCTACAATTGGGGACTGACATTGGCTCGCTCATTGAGAACTTTGGAGGGTAAGAGTCTTAATCTATTAAATAAGTCTGCTTGGATTATTACTGCGAGTGAGGAACACACCCCATATTGGCATTCACACCGCAGAAATATTGAGGACCCACGAACTCAAGAGAATACAGACACCACATATACGGTGACGGTATATTTTAATGAGCCGAGTTGTGGTTCACCTTATTCTGATTTGTTATTTGCCCATAAAGACGATTATGTATCAGTCCCAATTAAACATGGAACCGCATTTTTATTTGACGGTAGATTATTTCATAGACCACAGTTGGTACCTGCAGAATTTGGGTGGAGGTACTGTGCGGTGTGTGACTTTTTATTTGAAGAATGATAGAGATTAATTTACAGACATTAGACCAACTCTCACGAGACAACGAAAAGGTATTCGTTTTCTTTTATACTCATTGGCATGACCAATCAAAAATGATGATGCCGAATCTTAAAAGGTTACAGTCACTCACAGACGTGCCGATTACAATCTGCAATGCCGATTACAATTTAGATTTGGCGGATGACTTTGGGGTGAGAGGATTACCAACATTCGGATTGGTGGAGGATGGTGTTATATCCAAAACCGATAGTATGGTAAAGACCGTGGACTTTCTATTAGATTTTATTGAAAATTAAAAAAGGGACTTAACGTCCCTTTCTTTTTAACCTTCGTGGTTTTCGATTCTTGAATTTTTGAAAATTAAAATTCCGGCAATGACTAATAACACTAAAGTTATTAATACTCTAAAGGGATTATCTTCACCCATTGCTTGTTGAACCAATTGAAGTGTGATTAAGCCACCCGTATACATTGCCGCATCTTTTGGGAACAACGCTAACATGCGTTTATAGATGGTTGATGCTTGTAACCACATTAGTGGTGCGAATAGTGCTACAAACACCATCACTAAACCTGTGTTATTCATACCGAATGAATAACCGATACCGAAACCAACACCAAAACCTAAAATTGCTAATACGATGTTTCGTAGGAAATAGTTAAGACCGTTGATGGTTCCTGAGAATTCAAAATACTTTTTCATGTTTTTATTTTTTACTTTTATTTTTTAATAAAATTAGCATATACCTGATACCCAATTAAGGATACAAACAAAACTAATATAATTTTCGCGAATATTACACTCATAACCTATAAATTTTTTCAGAAGTTCCATTACTATATCTAATTACATATAATCCACTATTATTTAGTGATTTTATATCTTTTCCCATATAACGACCTTGCCAGTCCCATACTCCGATAACTTCTCTCTGTACTTCATTCTCTTCAATATCAAGCGTAGAACTGCGAACAATGAATGTCCATTGAAGTCTCTGTGTAGTCAATAAATAACCACTACGGTACTTGTCAATTTGAAAACCATATCCAACAGCTCCGAGTGTTGTTCCTACAAATGTGATTGAATCATTGTTTGCCAGTATATTCGTTGAAGTCTGAACCTGTGGTACAAAGACACCATTTGAATACGAAGAGTAAATCTCTGATTTGGTTATGTTTACTGAATCTCCATCTGGATTTGTGAAGTGACAGTTATAATTACCCCATACTGGTTTCATTGAATTAACTGCATTTGATTCAACATTAACCCAAAGAGGTTGTTCCATAAATGGCGTTGAACTATTTGGAACGTGCCAGTAATCTGTTGACAGTACAAAATCTGATTGAGTTGAATTTGTAGAGTTGTTTAAGATTGGCCAACAGCAATTCTTATAAATGAACCTGTATTTGTTTGAATCCAAGTCCAAGTAATCACTACCGTAATTTGCGGTATTAAATCCTTGATGTGTTGATTGATTAATCTTATCTAAAGTAACATAAGAATCGAAAGTGTACCAACCTTGAGAATCCATTATCCACATTTCAAGAGATACCTGATTTGGTAGGGTTGGAAAAGCATCTGCAACAACATACATTCCAATCGATGTAGAGTCTTGTGATGCTTGTGCAACTTGAATAATGCCACCCATCATATGAGATGCTTTTGTCACAAAAGTTGTTAAAATTAGTGACAAGATAAGGATTAAATTTTTCATTGTTCTGTTTTAATGAAGTTATTGGTCTCAAAACCTTTTTCTTTTGCGATATTGAGAAGTTTATCATACAACTCCTCAGAAATCTCAGGAGTTCGTGAGAGTATCCATAGGTAATCACGAGAAGGGTTACCAACTAATACCCATTGGTAATTTTCATCCAACTCCATAATGTAGTAGTCACCATAGAATGGTTTGAAGAATGAAACTTTTAATTTGCCAGGTTCTATGACCTTAGCCTCACCGAGAGATTCAATCCATTTTTCTTTTTTGGTGTTGTATGCTCTATTGAGGACCCTTACCCTACCGTTATCTTTAATTTGGTAGTTTGCGGTTACTTTGATGGCATCTCTCTCAAAATTGTTAGGTAGTCTACCTATCTCATACCAAGTTCCTTGGTATCGTTCTAAATCTACATAACTTACAGTATCCAAGGGTAGTGGTTCTTCACAACCTGTGAATCCTAATAAGACACATAGATAAAATAATATTTTTTTCATGATAGCGGTTTTCTAAGAATATAGTAAACTTTCCTCAAACCATAAAGGGACATCTCTATTTTTCCATTTGGAAAATCCTGCTTTCTCTCCGACATAGTAGTTTCTGTATGATTCAACAACAGATTTGACTTTGTATTCCTCAGGCATTGCCTTAGCAGGTTCGGTAAATCCTTTATCTGAAATCATTGGTTTGTTTTCAATACACCACTCAATAACATCCAAAGACTTATGTCTCTTACCGTAACGGTGTGTATATTCCTTACATAACTCCAAACCCAACTCACACAACCATAGATAGTTAGTGAGACTCTCACGAGCCCAAATAGAACAGGGATGGTTTTTATGTGATAACTTGTATGGGACTTGGTCGTTAGCTTGGTCGGTCATATGATGAACACCACATAACAACTGAGCCGTCTCCAATATCATCTTAACCACATGTTTGTCGTTGTGATATTGTGCACACTTCTTAACGTCCCAATCCAATACAAAAATATTCATAAGACAAAGGTAAAAAAAAAGGTTTGGAAAACCAAACCTTTTATATTAATAATCTTTTGTGAACTCACTCGGTGGATTGTCCCACAAGTTGATTGCGACTGCTCGTCTACGTCCTTTGGTGATTTTACTCACACCGTGTAGTTTACCCGCATCAAAAATAACCAATCTATTAAACTTAGGTTTGATAATTTCAGGTTCGTAATCTGGCCAATAGATATAACCTTCATCAGATGTTTGTTCAGGACCAAACTTATCCCAATAGTACAACATACCACCCTCCATCTCATCAATCTCACGACAAGGGTAGAATATGGTACCAATCTTTGGGGTGATGAATCTCTTTTCATTGTTCCAAATCTCTTCATCTTTATCAAAGTGTAATTTAAGAGCCCACTCCCTACCTAAGACTTCGTTGATGTCGGTTTCATTATAATCACCAACCCAATGTTCAAAACCACCTACTTGAACTCCTGGATGTGGTGAATTCTCACCCCATATCTTTTCAATGAGTTGATGACGAAGGGTTGTGATGGGTTCATTCCACCAACCACCATACCAATTGTAACCAATCTCCCAAAATTCTTCACTGTTTTCTATTTTTTTAAGGAAATCTAAATCCTCAATGAAGTTATCAATTATAATCATTTGAAATTCTTTATAGAATAATTATAACACATTGTGTTAATGGGTAAATACATTTTGTGGGCCCTGTAGGGTTCGAACCTACGACCTAATGATTATGAGTCATTTGCTCTAACCGACTGAGCTAAGAACCCAAAAAAATTACTTGTTTATATTTCTTAACCTAAACCAGTTCTTAATACTTAAGATTGCGGTGGTTAAAATAACCATACCTCCGATAAAGAATAGACCGTCAAATTCATTATATTCTGAGGTGAGGTATGTAAGTTCTACTAAACCTATCATATAACCAAACCACATGATAACCCATACCAAGTCAGGGATTCTTTTAACTTTTTTCTCCACCTTTTCTACTTTCTCATCATGAACTACTCGTGATAAGGCGTCTTGTAAGTCTTTACCATATGCTGGTACTTTAGAGGTCTTACCATCTTCAGATAAGATGGTTACTTCATACTTTAACCATTCAGGGAAGGATTCTGAGGTCTTTCTGTATTCTGCGTGAATTGCTTTCTTTTTCATTTTTTTACTTCGTCTCTAATAATTTCGATGATTCTTCTTAGTGAATGGTCACCTACTTTTACGGTATGATACGGAATCTTATTATCGTCCAATATCTTTTTTATTATTTCGTCATACTTCTCAGACTCACTTTCATCCTGAAATCTCCCTTCCTGCTGAAACTTCTTATCGGCCCTATCTAAGAAAATATTTACGTTTTCGTAACTATTAAATAGTTCCAAAACCATTGAATCGAAACTATCGTTATAAAACTTAGCAGGATAATCACCTGTATACCCATTTTTATAAGCTAACGACAATAATAATGGAGAATCTAAAATAATGTAGTTTACTTTACCATAAGAACGAACAATTCCTCTATGTTGGTTAGCCAAGATATAAAGTTGGTCGGTAATCTGTGAGTTGTTGTCCTCCCAAGCCACCTGCTTTGGGAATTCATAAGGGTTATCACAACTAAGTCCCTTGCTCTTAAATGTATAGAAGAGACCTGACGCAATGGTTGATTTACCACTACCAGGTCCTCCAAATAAATTTATGATTACGGTTCTTTTATCCATTTATCCAAATACACGAGATGTGATGGTTAATAATCCGTAGATTGTTAATATTCCAAGTAAAATGATAATGGAGTTATAGGCCATCTTTCCGTATGTCTCGTATTGCTTTTTACTACGACCTTGAAAGTCGTCGGGGTTGTATTCTTCTTTCATTACTTAAGTGTTATGGTTGGACAATAAAAAATCTTTGAATCCTCAGGCCAATAGTAATCACCAGTCGGATTTTGAAGTGCGTGAGAGTCAACATGAGACAATTCAACACCCTCCACCTCAAAATTACAAATATCTTTCAAATATTCATAATCATATTCTCTGATTAATAAATCTTTATTATCACGATTGTGGGAAACGTTATTGAAGAATGAGTAAACACCATCCTCTTTAAGAATGTTGGGTAGGTAAGTATGGAACTCATCCAACTCCTCATTCCACGTGTCAATATAGATACCATCAAACTTTGGAAGGAATTTTAAGTACCATCTCCAGTCACCATAAAGGACTTTGACGTGAGGTTTCAAATGCCACCCATCTTCCAACATCTTAGTATATACGTCCAAATGGGTTTCAATAATCCAATGTTCTTCAATGTCATATTCTTCAATATAAGTGTCAATGATACCCATACCAAAACCGACGTTGAGTACCCTACCTCCTTTTTGACAGATAATCTCTGCGCTCTTTTTCATGATTGGGTCTTCCCAATCCATCATTACCGCCATACCGTACTCGTCCATAAGACGACCATCATCAGTATAGGTTAATCTTTGGTCAATGTAATCCTTCTCCATTAGTTCATTCTTCTTGCTATGGACATTAATTGGTCCTCCAAAATATCTTTACACTTATCGTTGGAACAAAGATAAAAGTCCCCCTGATTTGCCGTTGTTGTGATTCTTTTGGTGGCCTCATCACCACAAATAAAACAAGTATGTTTCATTATTTGATTTTATTTATTTTTTCAATAATCTGTTTGATTCTTCGTTCGTAGACTGCAACTTTTTCAGTGTATCCGTTTCCTACCGCTCTGTTATATCTTTTCTGAAGTTGATGTAATTTATGACCTAACTTCAAACGGTCCCATTTGTCTAAGATTTTTCTCATAAATCTAAATCTATATTGTGTTGATTGAGAATACCATAAAAGATGTCTTGGATTTCTTCATACGCCTTGTATTTGTCCTCTGATAAGTCATCGGGGGCATACTTAACCTTTTTTCTAAGTTCTTGAGACATATCCCATAGGGCAATACTCATATCCTTAGCCTTCAACATCATCTGATGTTCCATACGGTCGTCTTCGTCCTGTAAGTCAAACTCTAAAATTGCTTTCATGATATTTTTAATTTAATGTCGGGAAGACAGGACTCGAACCTGCGACCCTCTGGTCCCAAACCAGATGCGCTACCACCTGCGCCACTTCCCGATAAGACAAATATAGTCCAAGATTTCTATAAAAACAATAAATGTTTTAATAGATTTGGCGATTCGGACGAGACTCGAACTCGCGACCCCAAGCGTGACAGGCTTGTATTCTAACCAACTGAACTACCGAACCAAAAGTACGGGGTTCTTTTTTAAAGACACATAGTTCCAACGCGTATTGTGTGTCTCCCCATCTTACTTGAGCCTCCTGTCGGACTCGAACCAACGACCCGCACATTACAAATGTGCTGCTCTACCAACTGAGCTAAGGAGGCTTTTGAAAGAAATAAGTATAACCAATAATTAAACAGTCATCAAGTATAGACCGTAAGAAAAATCTGAAGACTCTTTTCGAGTCTTAGCACGACGACAAGTTTCAGGGTTCACACGAAGTTGAACGTGTGTAGGATTCTCCTTTTCAGATGCCTTACACTCACGGTTGACCTTAGCGATTGCCTCACGCTTTGTCTTTGCCCAAACTGAGTTACCACCCGTAGTTGGTTTGAACTCCTTAGAACCAGGTTTTGCTTCCAACCAACCGAACAAGTATTCTGATTCTCCCTTTGAATTTTTGTATGCCATATCTCTTTCGTTTTAACACTACAAATATACGGTTTTATTCTTTAGGTTTGGAAAATAACTTAAATTTTTTCATACCAATTTTCCAACTTAATTCACTACCCTCCCACGGACCTACCTCTAATCGTAAGGTACTACGTTCGATAGATTCCTCGTCCGTTAAATCCTCCGTGGACTCGGCAAATTTGATGGGGTCGTCATTATTGAATTGAAAGTAATATTCAACTCCACCCTCAAAGTATTTCTTTTCTTCCATTATCTAATTCTCGTTATGATTGGTATGGTGATATTATTCAGAACTGGATTGATATAGAAACCACCATTTTCATATTGTTTTTCAGGGATGAGACCGTCATTTTCCATTTCAACATAACTTATTTCATAGTCATCTGATAGTATACTTAAAAGTGAATCAAACTCTATTTGATTGTGCCATATTGAAAATACCCCACCAACCTTTAAACACTTATCTAAAAAGTTGGGTATAAATGGAACTCTTTGGTCCATCCATGTATCAAGGTAAATTCCATCAAACATTCCAATATTGTCCATGTGGTCTTGCCATCTTCCGAAGATGCAAGTGGCTTTATCCTCCCAATTATTGTTCTTCATATAATCAATAACATCAGGATGTGATTCAATAATTGTATGTGAATTTGGATTTGATTCTTGAATGTATGTATCAATGATACCCATACCAAACCCAATGTTGAGGATATCACCACCACTTGTGGTGATGGTATCACATACCTTCTTCATTAGAGGTCGTTCCCAACCCATCATGACCGTTAGGCCATATTCGTCTACTAAATTATCGTCTTTGTAAAAATATCTACCCATTATCCTTTGAGTGTATTTCGTATAAGCTTTTAGACATCATGTAACCTGAAGGTGCATTCTTTGAGAACTTACTAACCTCCTCGAATGTTCCTTCACACTTGATGTTGTGGTCGTAATCTGAAAATACCCAAGTATCTATTTCTCTAACGTCTTTTCTTTTCATGGTAATTAATATTTGCTCCCCCTCATGGACTCGAACCATGGACCCTTTGATTAACAGTCAAATGCTCTAACCGACTGAGCTAAGGAGGAATAAAAAGTGAGTTCTTTAACGTTTTATGAATTATCCGTTAATGACGGATTTTTCGTTTTGTAGTTTATCTAATTCTCTGTAAATATCTGCCAAGTTGTTGGATATACCATCTACAGCCTTATCTACCCTACTGTCAATGAGACGGTAGATTTTCTCTTGTTCGTCAATTCTTTTACTATCAACATTATTGATGTTGTGCCAGAATTCAGTTTGGTGTTTCTCCATTTCCATTTGAACTAGGTCCAAATGTTTTTGAAGAGAGTTTATTTCCTCTTTCAAGGACTTTGTTGTCATAAAATTCACAAACGTACCCACGACCATCATAATAACAATGACCGCACATACACCTAAAATAAATGATGTTATTTCCATAATTCGTTAAATTATTAATATGTCAAAGAACTCACTTTGTTGGAAGGGAGGGATTCGAACCCCCGTACTCCGAAGAGAGTGGATTTACAGTCCACCGCCTTTAACCACTCGACCACCTTCCATTGTTAGAAACAGGAACAACTTTATCAGGAATCCCACATATAGCTTCACACACCATTAGAGAGATACTTAGTGTGTACCCTTGCGTAACTGCTCTCCCAGTCTGTTGTTCTACGCTTCCTCTGTTTCCTTATGCGGAAGATGTAGGATTCGAACCTACGGTACCTTTCGGTACGCTGGTTTTCAAGACCAGTGCATTCGACCACTCTGCCAATCTTCCATGGGTGTAGTGTTCCCTTATTCCCGCAGGAAAAGCTAGTCTAGCCTTGTCTCACTACACCTTAAATACTCACCCTAAGCGCCCTGTTCTTATGGGAAGGGGGATAAGTCCTTTAGTACGCCCGATAGGATTCGAACCTATGACCGTCTGCTTAGAAGGCAGATGCTCTATCCAGCTGAGCTACGAGCGCATGTTCGCGGAGGTAAGGATTTGATACCTACACTGTAACAGGTGTTTCACTGCCGCCTCTATCTTGGGCTACTCCGCATTTGGTACCTCGGGCCGGGGTCGAACCGGCACGGACATTACTGTCCACAGGATTTTAAGTCCGGCGTGTCTACCAATTCCACCACCGAGGCATCCGTTCAATATTTCAAATAACTTGTTTCCTTTTCAGTGATACAAATATACGACACATAATGTTAATGGACAACACTTATATCTAAAAAAACTTTGTTACCCCGCCAAGGCTCGAACTTGGACTCTTCTGAACCAAAATCAGACGTGTTGCCAATTACACCACAGGGCAATGTTGAGGTCCCGACTGGGTTCGAACCAGTGTTAACGGTTTTGCAGACCGCCTCCTAACCACTCGGACACAGGACCATTAGGGTGAATGATGGGATTCGAACCCACGACCTTCTGAACCACAATCAGACGTTCTAACCTGCTGAACTACAATCACCATATTTTGTACCGAAGGTGGGACTCGAACCCACACACTTTGAAGTATCTGTTCCTAAGACAGACGTGTCTACCATTCCACCACTTCGGCATTTGTGGCTCATTTATCAAGTATTTTGAGCCGTATACTTGACATCGGTGAGCCATAAGTTGCGGAAGATGTTGGATTCGAACCAACGGACCCGTTACCGAGTCAACACCTTAGCAGGGTGCCGCTTTAAGCCGCTCAGCCAATCTTCCGTTGTGGTATTAACTGGAATCGAACCAGTGACACATGGATTTTCAGTCCATTGCTCTACCTACTGAGCTATAATACCATTTTGCACGCCCGTCAGGACTCGAACCTGAAACCATCGGTTTTGGAGACCGACATTCTACCAATTGAACTACGGACGCGTATCGTGATGGTTTTATCATGCATTAACCTTAATTTTCGGACTTAATGCGGGATTTATCCATCATTGTAGTCCCTGAAGGATTTGAACCCTCAACCCCTTCATCCGTAGTGAAGTGCTCTATCCAGTTGAGCTAAGGAACTAAATAGTAGTCGCGGGCAGACTCGAACTGCCGACCCTTCGCGTATCAGACGAATGCTCTAACCAACTGAGCTACGCGACTATTTTTGGTTTCCAATATGTCAAAGAACTTGAGTGGTACAAATATAAAACAAAAAACCCGAACTTATTCAGTTCGGGTCTTAGATATTTCGTCTTACTCTATGTTACATTATTCCCCGAACTCATTTTGCATAACATAGCTAAACCATCTTTGGTTTGAGAGACAAATGTTATGTTTAATAGATGTGTTCATTGTTAATAATGTTTTTATAAGTATTATGATTTTAGTAAAAGTTATTCAAAAGTCAAACTGAGACCCCATTTTCCCCACACTAAATCTATGGTGTAATATCCGTATAGGTTTTTGTCGTGTGTGACTTTGATGGTTGGGATGATGTAGAACTGTCCGTATACATCGTATTTTTCACCTCTGACTTTCAGTTTCATTTCTCTTTGGTGTTAAATAATTCGTAATTACTATTTTGTGTCTTAAACTTAATGTAATCTTCTCTTTGTTCTACAATCTTAGTAACATTAGTAGTTTGCCAAGTAAAGAATTGGTTGAATGGCGACATAATTAAACTTCTATCAATCTGAGGTTCATCGTGCTTTGCTTTAAATGTACCATCCTCGTTCCATTCAATCCACATTATTTCTTTAGATTCTTTGGTTAAACCATCACGTTCTCTGACCAATTTCCAATTGAACTCAACCTCTATACCCTGTTCTTTTAGTATATCTACTGGTATTTTTATTTGATTTAATTTACTCATTTCTCTTTGGTGTTAAAGTGTTCTACAATCAACTCAATAGCTATTCCTAAATCTTTAGGTTCTGCCATTTCTAGAGTATCATCGCCTCTTCTCCACTTGTTGTGATTCTCAAGTATTGTTACTGCTTCTTGTAGGGTCATTTTCGTTTGATTTTAACTACATAATTTATATACTGAGGTCTATGCGAATGGCTGTACTTATGATAGGTAATGAATGAATTAATTATCTCCGTACCGCTTTCATTTACCCAGTCTATAAACTCACTATGCTTCTTCATTCCATCAGTTCCAGTATGGAAAGATACCTCTCTAATCTCTGCTTTGGTGAAGAATCGTTTTAGCCACTTCATTTCTCTTTGGTGTTAAAGGGGAGGTATTACCCCCCCCCACGATTGATATTAGTCCTCTTGCTCATTAAGTTCTGCAATGCACTTATCTAAGTACTTTTGCGATGCAGCAGGACGCCCACGCTTCAGTTCAGCAAATAGTTCTTGCAATGTGTAATTTGCAGGAGCGTCCAAAGGGTTTTCATATTTAGTTTCCATTCCATTTGTTGGCGGTGTTATCCTCTTGCCTCTTGAGTGTTAACGATTTATTTTTCTTGACTTTTTAGCAATGCGATTACGCTTCCTTGATTTTTTCTTTGGGGTAACATTGGGCAATCCTTGCGATTCCCATTCAGGGTCAAGTAATTCACTTATGTATTTAGTTTCTTCTTCATTGCCAATCCACACTAACTCCCCATTTTTATCAGTGTATACCTCCATAATTTCATTTGGTGTTAAAGGTTTCGTTGAAGATATAGTCAATGTCGTGCATACTTCCGTTTGATGTGCAACATTTAGCAAACTCACACATCATATCTTTCTCCTCTTCTGCAAACTCATTAGCGACAATCTTTGCCGCCATAAATAGTGCTTCACATTGTGGAGTCTTATGCTCCCAACTTTTTGCTTCCGCTTCCAAGCGGTCTACAATCTTTTCCGTTAGTGTTTTCATTTCTCTTTGTTTTAAAGGTTTTTTTATCCATCGTGAATACATACCTCGTATTCGCATTTTTTACATTTTATAGCCGTAAAGTAATTACCTTGACCGACCTTAAATTCCGAGCCTCCGCAGTGCTTACAATAAAGTGTTTGAGCTGGTTCTTCATCGTAGCATTGACCGATATGGAACTCTCCGTCTTTTTTTTCCTCTACAAGGTATTCTGAATACTGCTCGTACTTACTAACTAATTCTTTAGGGTCGTGGAATGATTTCATTTCTCTTTGCTGTTAAAGTATTCATTTAATAAATCTGCTAACTCTTCAGGGGTGTCGTTAATCTGTCCAATCTTTTCTCCGTCTACAAAAACATCATAACCCCAATCATAACAACACCCAT